>Ga0310690_10004457_pt1 | contig 19848 bp, 25 predicted proteins | sample AusTroGonzalo_MG_2_FD_207661 | JGI IMG/M metagenome (GOLD analysis project Ga0310690, IMG submission 207661) | Bovine rumen microbial communities from tropical cattle in Woodstock, Queensland, Australia - Gonzalo_04 (v2) (version 2) | ecosystem: Host-associated > Mammals > Digestive system >...
TCATGTTGGCTCCTTCTTATTCGTTGATAGCGTGTGGTCTTAAAATATCACATGTTCGAGGAAAAATCAAGGCTGATTCTCCTGAATCCTTAAAGGTTCAGACTCTGTCCGACGGGAAGCGTGGCGATCTCGCAATTGAGGCGGGAACTGAGATGTTCCACCGCGTTCTCTCCGGTACAGTGCATCAGGACGAGGCGTTCGAGGTTGAGCGAGGCAAGATAGGATGCAGTGCGTTCGAGCCGTTCTTCGCTTGCATGTCTCAGGTGAAGCCCGCCGACGATGGTGCGGATGGCAATGTCAGGACGGGCTCTTCGGCAGGCTTCGACCGTATTGATGATTCCGGCATGGCAGCAGCCCGTGATCAGCACACCGGAGGCCAGTAAGAGCGCCTGTTCCTCTGGGATGAAATTCGGTATCGTGCAGGCTTCGTCGGAGAAGAACTGTCCACCGCAGTCCTCGCCCGATTCGCGTGGAATCGGTCCGGTCAAGAACATGCCGGGGTAAATCTCGGTGAATGAACTCACCTCGCGAGACTCAAACATTGACAAGGCAATTTGGGATTCAATCGGCATTGCGATCTCATGTTTTGTGCAGTCATCGTGCAGGCTCCAGCACGGCTCCGCAATGCCTCGCCCGACATAGACCGGAGTTTGAGGTGGCGGGTCAAGTTTCGCAAACCCGCCAGTGTGGTCATAATGCCCGTGGGACAGCACGATATCCGTGGCCGCATCAAGATCAAGCCCCATTCGGGCGGCATTCGGGATCAAAGCCTCGCCCGCGCCCGTGTCGAACAGGATTATGCGTCCGTTCGCCTCAATGAACAGCGATAGTCCGAATTCCGACATATAGCCGGGATTTGCAAGGGTATCAATAAGGCTATGAATCGTCATGCGTTCAAAACTCTCCCGCGAACAACTCGCTGAATTCAGGTTGGCATCTTCCGTGACACATGGCAGACCAGTTGTGCCCCATTTTGAGGCGGAGGAATCATTTCACCCTGAAGGAGGATGTCATGCATTACTTCTTTGAAGCAAAACGCCTTTGCTTCGTCAACGGTGCTTTCATCTTCACCCCACAGACGGCAGGCTTCCTGCAGCCAATTCGGGGATTGCAGTATCTTCCGGCAGGCGCCGCAAAGAAGGCTCAGCTTGTTCAAATCGAACAGATGCAGTTTCTCGTCCAGCAATTTGTCGTCCATGTTGGCCATGAACCAGATGATTATCGGGGGAAAGTTGAGCCAGGACGCAACAATCCTGGATGAACCGTCTTCTTCAAGCATCCTGACTACGAAAGCACATCGCATTGCTATTTCCTCCTCAGAAGATTAGTCTTCATACAGTTCCAGGGCTTCTTGTGCATCCGGATTACCCTGCTCGGCTGATTTGCGATACCATTTCAAAGCCTCATCCCTGTCTTCTGGGATGCCCTCACCGCATGCGTAGAGTTCGGCAAGATAAAACTGCGCCTCATCGTGCCCTTGTTCGGCGGCAAGTCGGAGCCACTTTGCCGCTTCAGCAGGATCATTCAGCCCCTCATCGTCACAATACAAAAGCCCCAACATGAGCTGAGCATCTTCGAAGCCACGCTCGGCGGCCATCTGATACCATTTTGCGGCTTCGTGAAGGTCTTTTTCGACGCCATCCCCGTGGGCATGGATAAGCGCCAAGTCGTATGCGGCTTCGTTGATTCCTTGCTCCGCGGCCATGACAAGCCACTTGATGGCTTCTTCCATATCCTCTTCGACACCCCAGCCGTTTTCGTAAAGAGAGCCAAGTTCGAATTGAGCTTGTGGGTGACCTTGCTCGGCGGCTTTGCGGAACCATTTTGCTGCCTCGGCATGGTCTTTTTGCACGCCTTTTCCGTTTTCGTAGCAATCCCCAAGAAGATACTGTGCTTTGCAATCCCCACGTTCGGCATCCTGGCGACATCTTTCCACAGCATCAGGTGGCGCATCCGGGGGAATGACTCCATCCTTGATTTGGACATCAACCTCCTCGCCGTCGTTCAAAAGACTGTTGAGGAACGCATCGTCTATATATAGCCAAGATTCAGGATCATAGTGGATATGAGGGAGAAGATATTCCTGTTCAATCTTTCTGAACTCGTCAAGGGGGAATGTAAACACGCTCCCCTCCCAATTCTCTGTTTTGTATCCTTCAAAAACCAGTTTGTCGTCTTCGATTCTTGTAAAAAAAACTTTGTCAAACTCTGAGTTGTCGGAGGACAACATAAGGTGCTTGAACAGATCGACAGCGATATCGTTCAATCCCGCCTCGAAAACCAAAATCTTCTCTTTCAGATTATTAAGTCCGACAACCACTCTGAACTCATACCCTTCTTTCGCCATTTTCGGCATGGCGTCTATGGCGTGATTGTTGATGCAAAACTCTTTTACATCTTCTTCCGCAGGGCTCAACTGGATAAGAAACTGTTTGTCCATATCATGATAAAGCAGAGGCATATTAAGAATGGCTTTTTCTCCGCAGTGAGGGCAAGTGAACGTAAACAGCTCTCTATTGAAAACCTTTTCTCTCAATCCGGGATCAAGGGTTACATTGACAGTTTGATATACATCGACTGTCGAGGTCTTGTTACAATAAGGGCATGTGAGTTTTTCAGGCATCTTAAACGACATTTTGTCACCTCATATTGTTTTTCGTGTTTCCTGATTCAGCCCATATGTCTTCAGACAGTTTCGGAATGTCTTAATCCCGTCGAATGCTTCCATGACCTTTTCTGTTTGGTCAGAAAACTCTTCCAATCGATTCAATTGCGGAACCGGAATCCGCAAAACAAAGCTTTTCCCCGTCTGCGCGACCACGATGCTTTCCGTATTCCACAAGGATAGGACGTTTCGCAATTCTGCCTCGGACAGTCCGGTTTCTAGATCAAGATTGCCTTGCGCCATCTTGTGAACGATACGCATCTTGCCGGAAAACTCGGGGAAACTGATCATCGGCCAATCAGAATTGATGGGAACAAGATCTGGATACGTCATGATAGCATCCGAGAACCTCGACTTCAAGGATTCGTAATAATCCTGCCAGAACTGAGTGACAAAGTCATTTTTCACCGGTTTTGGGTGTCTCCTCTCCCGTGAAATACCAAGGTGCAGCATATTTGCTTTGTACTCTCCCCGAGGTGTTCCGTTGGCAAGAAAATCGGCCAGACTCTCATAACTGATGCGGTTGGGATACTTCTCCACATCATTTTCCAGGTAATGCAGAGGAGCAACGATGCAAATAAAGACCTCCTCATACTGACCAGATGACTTCATCTTTTCAGCACGCAGTTGGTAACGTTTTGCTTGGTCCGGTTGCGGAATGGCGTCGATCTTATCCTCCACGAGAATAGCGAAACGTTGTTCTTTCCGATGAAACGTCAGAACAACATCATTCTCTCCGTAGACATCATCGGTAACGGAATGCATCGCCGTCCTGTTGATGATATCAAAGTCGACTGGCATTATTTTCTGAAGAAGGAAACGTGCGAATTTGGGGTTGACACACCACTCCTCCATCAGGAGCAGGTCAATATCCCGTTCCTGAATGCACTCGAACATCAGGGTGTCGTTGTTTTTCGTTTCCATATCGTTTGCCTCAGTTTCTTCTCAAAACTCTCCCGCAAATAGCTCACTGCTGATTCCGACAACTCTGTCCAGGCGGATTATTTCGCCGCCCACCACGACTACGCGCTCGGTAGGAGATATCTTTTCGACCACGCCAGACCTGAACAGATACTCGCCGCCATCTTTGCGGGAATCCGGCACGAAATATTCCACAGTCACGACCGGCTGCTCCTCTAGATGTGCTGCAATCACGCCCATGCGTCGATCCAGCTCGGCCTTCTCCGTCTCGTCCAATTCGCGTTTTGTGTCGGTTTGGCGCGTGGTTTCTTCGATTACGTCCTCGTACCCGACCAGAGCAGCAAACGGCGAAAACTGGGCCGCTCGCTGGTGCATTGACAGGTGCGGCCGATCCTTGGAAACGTGGTGCGGTAAATCAATTATGTCGGCATATGGATGATCAGGCATGGTCAATTGTTCTGTTCTTTCGCGAGCTGTGCTTGTTCCCAGCAAATCTCTTTTCCAAATTCCCGGATGTATTTTGATTCCAGCGCATCCGGTTTTTCCTTGCCGCTTTCCCATGCAGAAAACTTCCTCGCCGCGACACCAAGCTGTTTCGCAAACTCGGTCGAAGTCAGACCCGTGTTTTCGCGTATGGAAATGATTTCCTTCGGTGAAAGTCCCGATTTCGGCAGCGTGTCTTTGGGGCTGCAAATGATTGTTCCAAGACTGATTCGGGGGTGAGGTCCTTTTTTGAGAAGCACACAACGGACGGAATCAATGGCAAAATGAATCTGGGGGTAAAGTTCATTCTTCCGCTGAACCAGGCGAGGCATGTTCTCCGCCGTTTTTCTGAAAAGACGTTCCCGCTCAGAATCCGGGTCCTCGAGATTGTGCATCGGAACATCCGTGTACCCCATAATTGCGGCATTCCAGGCCAGTATGCCGAGACGCCAGAGAATGGTTCGTCCATAGGTATCCGGCTCCTCGCTGTCATCAATAAAGTCCGACTCAAATGGGGAGCAGATATCCACCAAAGCCTTTCCTATGCGCTCGATTCTGGCAGATTCCAGAGGTGATTTCTTTTTCGCCGCCATGTTCACTTCGCCTCATTTTTTTCTTTGGGAAGCTCAATGCCCATCTTCTCCGCCATGCAGGTCAGGCTCTTCTCGTACTGGTATCGGTCGATGGCTCCGTGGGCCAGGAACGTGTCGAGCAGGTCTTTCTGCTTGTTGAACAGGGCACGCTTGCGTTCTTCCGGTGGCATAGACTGCCAATCGGTTTCCGATATGTTTTTCAGTTCAAGGTTATTCATTTGATTCAAGAAATATTGCAACAGTTTTAATTCTCTCAGAAAAACCCCTTTTTCCATACAATAAGCCGTATGGCCAGTACACATTCTTTCGTGAATCGTGTCATAAACCAGCCTATACAGTATGTTTGTAAAAAGTTCCTTCGGTGATAGTTCTCCCAGCTCTTTGCTTGAAGTCCAGGAGCGGCGATCCACCTTGCGCGCGATTTTGCCGAGGACAATCTCCCTAAAAGCCAGATATGTATTGTCTGTCATAGGATCGGGGTATTTCGCCTTTTGACTTTTTTCATACTCTTCCGGATAAGCCAACTTCTCCTCTTCGGTATAATCCTCACAATATCTGGACTTGAATGTACCATTGACCCTTTCCTCAAAATAAGGGATATAGGTAAAAAGCTCCACCAAGACCTCACGGAAGTCCTCGGGCGAAAACAATCTAATCTCTTCCATGTGCCTCTCCTCGTTCAGTTGTGATACATCTCCGCAGAAAAATCATTCGTCATCGTCCTCATCAATCGGATCTTCTCCAGTCATTTCGATGGTTCTTGGATACCGATCCCCTTTTGCCTTCATGATCTTTTCCACTTTGATGTGGAAATTCCATTCTTCTCCATAGTCATAGGTATAATCCGCACCATCGTCGAGGGAAAGATGATGACCAACATAGCATCTATCGGCGAATATTACGTCTTCCTCGTCAGTTTCCTCTTCCGGGTGAATCGCCAGACATCCATCATCACAGTCAAAACGATAGAGATGACCTTCTTCCCGGTCAAACATGAAGTTGATGTAATTGCTGAGTTCATCGAAGGTCATGTCTTCCCGAACCAGCATGACCGCTGACATATCTTCTCCAAGAAGATCAACTTTGAGGCGAAGAGCCATGAGATTCTTCTCGTCAAAGTCGTATTCCTCTTCATAATTACCGGGGTAATTGGCTTCCCTGACAGCACTGATAGCCCCTCCAAAGGCAAGGAGAGCGCTCAGTGTTTTCCTAAGCTCTCTTTTAGGAAGTTTCAGCTTGGCAACGTGTTCGCAGATGAATTCGATCAGATCAGATTCTTCAAATACAGTGGTTGTTTCATGGAAAAACTCGTCCTGATTCAGGAATGAGTCAACGATTTCCTTCGAAGTATCTCTGCATTCTGCAAGAAGTTCCTCGTCAATATCAGCAAATTCAACCGTATGAGCATAAGCCCCCATGATTGCCAGAATCAATTCCGGAACAGATCCCGGATACTGCGAGTCTTCCCCTTTTTCCCGGAGACGTTCAGTAGCCTTAAAACACTCCTCATAATCCCTGCAGAGAGGGGCAAGGAAAGAATGTTCCTTCACGATGTTTTTCATCATGTCCGTTTTTTCCTTGCGAGAAATGATCCAAAGGGTCATTTGGAATGTTTCCTCCAGGAATTCCCGTTTGATTGGAAATTCGAACAGTTCTTTGGGCGGTCCACTTTCCTCCTCGTCAACGGGCGGAAGACTGGCGTTATATTCGTTGACCAGTTCCCCAATGGCTTCATTCAGTTTTTCGGGCGGAACATTCTTCAGTCGTTCCTGGATTTCGGGCGATTCCATGAAACTGCGAAATGCGCTTGTAGCCTCGTTCGCCGCGGGAAGTTCACCCTTGAGGTATGCGATAGCCCTGGGCTTCCCGTCGATGGTTTCAACGGCGGTACACGCAATGAGCGCTTTGTCGTCGTAGTAATCGTGCCACTTGATAGACACGGCGTTGAGAAGCGGGTTTGCGGCATTATCGTATCCGCGGAATAACTGGTGTGCAAATTCACAGACCTTTTCTTTAGCTTCAGAAATTGAGTTGCTGATGTTGCATGTATTCCACGCAATCATGACCATTTGAGCGACCACTCGGCGCATGGAAGCTTCGATTTCAGGCTCCAGCGCTTCTTCGCTCAGAATCTGTTTCCATATGCGTTCACAGATATTCGCAAATGCCTGTTTTGTTTCCATTGTGTAGCTCCGTTATTCTGCTTACTGCCATTTCCAAGCATTGATCGTTATCGTTGACTCAAGTGCCGCCTGCTGTTCCTCAGGCAGCACAGAAAAGAAATTCAAGCCAGTCTTCTGTTCAACTTCGTCCACCGTTACGGCGAACGATTGCAAGGACTTCGTGCTCCCCTCGTTGGGGAGAATAAAACCAATCATTTTTTCCGGTGGTGTGCGATCCCACACCACCTTGTAATATGAACCGGGAACTGTGACCTGGCTTGCCCCTATCGTCAAAGACTTTTTCTGGGGCAATATTGGTCCGGTGACAACATAGATGTCCCCCTCAGAAATGGCGAATGACCGCACCTGTGCCTCAAGGTCTTTCCAGATGCCGCGATTAAAATCGCCTCGCTGAGGGCTCATGTTAGAGAGATAGAACGATTCGTCCATTGTTTTGACGGAGAAACTCATGTCCGCAGCCGGGGCCAAATGGCCGCGGTCGTAGCCAGACCCGCGGTAATCCGCGAGCGTGGCACTCCCGGTCGGAATCTCCGGATCGGGCCTGAAATTGTCCTCACGGCTCGCCGCCTTAGTCGTGGCCTCTTCTTTGGTCATGTGGTAAATGACCCACGAGGGCTGCTCGTGGTATTCCACATATCCGAGGGCATAGCCCTCACGGTCGATGATACAGTCCGCAGGTCCCGGTATGCCAAATGCGAGGTTGTCCGACCCTTCAGTTGAGGGAATCGGCTGTGCAGGCTGTTGTGTTGGCACGGGCTTCCCTTGGATCTGCGCGATCCATGTGTCAACGTACATTCGGGCTTCGGCAGGATGCAGGTAAGCCCAAACACCCGCGATGATGGCGGCGATGATAATCAGCGTGATGATTACGCTGAGGGGGAGTTTAATGGCGGATTTTTTTCTCTTGCGCGGGGATTTCGAACGTCTTTTGGGCATAATAGACCTTAGGGTTGGAGGGAAAGGGGAAACTACAACTTGAATATACACCCGCCCGCGCGCGAAGTCAAGACAGAATCCGGAGAAAACACGAAACCCGACGACATCGCGAGATACATGTCCGTTTTGTCAAGCCCTTTCCAAAAAAGTTTGAAAAAAGTCGGAACATCCTTGAAATCAGGGAAATGTTTCTGCTGAACGCCGTCAAAAAAGGCTAAAAAACCATCGAAAAAGGCCGTTTTCGTGTCCTTTTTGCTTGAATTGGCCCCTATTTATAGAGACTGCTTTTTTCGGAAGGCTGTCGAAGGCAAACAGGAAAGGAAGAGTAAAACCATGAGCAAGAAAGTCAGAAAACAAAGCAGGTTCAAACGCGACGCATTCACTCTCGACGTCAGAATCACCACGGCCTCGGAATCTACAGTGTCACCTGTGCCGGTCATCGAACCCGTCGTTTATGAAGATGAAATCGATGTTTCCAAGATAGACCTTGCCGATTATATGGTCGGGGAGAATGCGGACACGCAGAAGGACGGGAAAGGCTCCAAAGGAACCGGACACAGCCACGCCGAGAAGCTCGATCCCATGAAACAATACATGGAGGAACTCTCACGGGTTCCCCTCATCTCGAAAGAACAGGAAACTGTGCTTGCCGAACAGATTCACAGCGGCGATCCAAAACTGCATGACGAGGCGTGTCAAATCCTGCTCTTGTCGAATCTGCGCCTGGTCGTGAAGATCGCCCACGATTTCAAGGGGCTCGGTCTTCCGCTTCTGGACCTCATCTCGGAAGGGAATCTTGGCCTTGCCCGTGCCGTGGAGAAGTTCGATCCGAAACTGGGAGCCAAGTTCAGTTCCTACGCCGCCTGGTGGGTTAAACAGGCCATGCGCCGTGCGATATCGAATCAGTCGGGAACAATCCGCATCCCCGTTCAGTCCGCAGGGAAAATGGGCAAGATCAGGTTTGCAACCCTGGCGCTGAAAGAACGACTCGGACGCAATCCTACAGACGAGGAAATCGCAGAGGAACTCGGAATGTCTGAACAGAGCGTCATGGCGCTTCGCCTCAGTGATATCAAAACGATTTCCATCAGCGCGCCAATCAAGGATGGCGAAGACGGCAGCCTTGGCGACCTCATCTCCGACAGCAATGCGGAAAGACCGGATGAAATCATCGGCGAACGGGAAACCTATGAAAGACTGATTGATCTGGTGACGCATCTTAATGATCGGGAGCGATCAATCATTGTAGCCCGGTTCGGACTTGATGGGAAGCCGCCGCGCACACTGGATGAAATCAGCAGCAAGATCGGTCGAACGCGAGAACGCATCCGTCAGATTCAGAATGGGGCGCTCAACAAGCTCAAAGATATGCTTGAAGAGAAAATCGAAGTCGCCATGTGAGCCCCAAAGGTTACGGCGGCAGGTCGTAATGTCTTCCAAACTTTTTTCGTTTTTTTTCGAAAAATCTTTTTCAGACTGACACTCTATGGCAGTATATGGTGCTATATTAAGTTCAGAAACAAAAAAACGAAACGTCGCAGTGGAAAGGAAACTGCCATGAAACTGAAACGGCTTACCCCGGAAAGACTCGGAATCGCCCGCGAGGAATATGACAAGCTCATCAACCCCGTGGTGAAGAAGCTTCTCGGCGAATACAGCACGTTCGAGTGGGTCATGTACAGAGTATCCGAGCCGACGGAATTCTGGAAAAGAAACCTGCCAGCTGATACTGTCCGTCAGAAACTGCAAAAAGCCATCTTCTATGCGCTGCGCGACATGATGTGCGAATCTTTCGTCAACTTCTATGGCCCGACCACCGGTCCTACGGAAACCAGCCGCGTTGTTCAATGGGCAGCACTTGAGGCAAATCATATTCTGCACCACCCCGAAGAAGTGGATGCCGAAAGCGCCGCCTATGAAGTCGAAACATATCCCCGGCATGCGTCAAGCTATCTGGGGGAAGCCGGGCTGAAAAGAATCACGGAGAAACTCGATTTCGACGGCGATCCCGATTCTCTCGCGCCTGCATTGGATGAACTCTATCCTGATCCGGCAGAATACGATTATGAGGAGGAAAAGAAAGTCGACATTGAAAAAGATATCGACAATGACTGCCTTTTCTTCTGCTCCACGCTTGCTGAGGTGGAGGAAATCAGCTGGCGCGACAGTTGGGAAGGTGTTCCTCGTTCCTCTGTTGGTTATCTGCTTTTTCTCGATGAGGAGAAAAACCTGGCAAGAATCGCACCGATTCGCCCGGAAATTCCGCTCTGCACAGAATTCGATCACGTGTGCGCGTTCACACATGCTCATGCAGAGAAAGAAAAAGATTTGACAGAGGATGATTCCGCTATGCTGGCAACTCTTGAGCAGTCCATTGGAAAGGGCTTTCTGGTACAAATCCAATATGTTGACCGAGACGGGGAGGAAACGGAACGCCTCATCCGCCCGGATAAACTGGAACAGAAAGCCACCGGCTGGTACCTCAACGCCTACTGCACTCTGAGAGAGGATCAGCGAACCTTCTGTGTCAACCGCATCCGCAAGGCCGTTCTGACCCTTATCCCTGCTCCTCACGATGACGAGGAAATTCAAGACGTGCAGGAACAGCCCCAGGCGGAACAGGCAACGCCCGAAACCACGCAGGATGTAATAGCACCCCGTCCTCCGATTCGGAGAACGGGCGAAACACGCATCACGACCTTTGAGGACGGGAACGAAAAGAAAAACAGGGTATACGAACGCGATAATACCAACAGCGACATACCGGCTCGAATCTTTACCGCTCTCTACATAGTTATCTCCAGCGCTGTCTTGGCAATACTGGGCTTTCTCTTTTCCCGGTTCTTTCTTGATTAGGAAAACGGATAAACTTTTTTCGAGTTTTTTCGAAAATACTTTTTTGGCTGACACTCTATGTCAGTATAACATGATATATTAAGTTCAGAAAGAAAAAAAACGGATGACACGGAATTGCGGAGATTCCGATCCGAAACGATACAACAATCGACAACGGAGACGTGCCATGAATGCAAATGCGATGATTCCCCGCACGGGACTGAAGATCGCGACTCCCTGCAGATATCCTCATTATACGCCCGTGCAGAAGCTGATGAGGAAGGCCAACACCGGTGACGCAGAAGTTCAATTTGAACTTGCCAAGCGCTATGACACCGGCAATGGCGTCAAGAAGAGTTATTCCGAAGCCGCGAAGTGGTATCGCATGGCCGCTGAACGGGGACACGAAAAAGCCCAGCACTGCCTCAGTTCCTGCTATGCCTTTGGCTGGGGAGTCGAAAAGGACGAAAATGCATCCATTCATTGGCGCGCAATGGAGCAGGTGACCAGGGACAATAAAGATCCCATGACTGCGGGTGATTGGCTTCTCGCGCTCATTTTGATTGTTTTCGGCATCCCTGCTGCTGTCCTGTGCATTCTCTGGAGAGCCATTGATTTCCTGTCGCTCTTTGTGGGTCCTGTGCTCCTCTGCAAAGCGGTTTACAAACACCTTGGTCGATAAGGAAACTTATCATGCTTGAATTTATAATAACTCTGCTGATATTGCTTTGCTTGAGCAGTGATTCCAAGTGAGAGGAATCTAAGGGAATAAGGAGAAACCACATGAATTACACAAAACTTGTTTTCCGCGAAACCAGTTGGCCTGATGTCCTCGGCAAGACCATCACCATTGATTTAGCCCAGAACGAAATCATCTTCGAATCCATCCCGGAAGGCGTCAAATGGTGTCGCATTGGCTCCCGTGAACGTTCCACCATTGAGGCGAAGTTGAACACCGGACGACCGGAGGAATGGGCGGAGAACTATTTCGAGCCCGTCATGGACGGCATGATGTGGGACTTGAAACTGTTCGAGGGAAGCAACCTCGTCAAGGAATCCGGCGGGTGCAACGGATATCCGCCGAATGAGCAGTGGCAGGCGCTTTGCTCGCTCCTGACGTTCTGCGCTACCGTCACGCGGCGCTATGGAGAAAACAAATCGACGAAAACCGTCTGAACAAGGAGAATACCGCAGATGAGAAAAAACAAAAATGATATCGCTTCGCTTCCTATCTCCGCCATTGTTTTTATGTCCATTGTGTGTGGTAGTGTTATGGCCGGATTCAAATGTTGCGCCGATTATTGCAGCGAACATCATGAGGAATGGGAAAAAGAACGGTTTGAGAAGTACATGGAAGGGTATAGAGCAAGAATGGCAGGATGTACCGGAATCAATTGGAACCGATGACAGAGCAGAGGCAGGCGTTTTGCTCGCTCCTGACGTTCTGCTCCAGCCCAAAACTTTTTCCGATTTTTTCCAAAAAAAATGATTTGCACTGACACTCCATGACAGTATAACGTGATATATTAAGTTCAGAAAGAAAAAAACGGATGACACGGAATTATGGAGATTCCGGTCCGAAACGATACAACAAACGACAACGGAGACGTGCCATGAAGAACATACAGATGCTGACAAACGATGCATCCTCTGGCGACCTGGAAGCTCAATTCGAGCTTGCGCAGCGCTACGCTGTCGGAAACGGAGTCGGACAGAGCAATGCGGAAGCCGCCAGATGGTATCGCAAAGCGGCCGATCAGGACTTTGCTGACGCACAGTTTGAACTTGCCCGCTGCTATGATACGGGGAAAGGCGTCCAGAAGAGCTCTGCTAAAGCGGCAAAATGGTATCGTCTCGCCGCTGAACAAGGCCATGCTGAGGCACAATGCGAACTCGGCCGCTGCTACACAAGAGGCAAAGGCGTCAAGGCTGACTACGATGAGGCAGAAAGATGGTTTTCGGCCGCATCTGACCAGGGACATTTCGCAACGGAAAGCGACTTTGCGGAGCTGAACGCCCTGCTGGAAAAGAGTTTCAGGGAAGGCACATTGAAATACAGGGAACTGGAACGGCTTGAAATGCAGTATGAGGAGAAGATGGCTCTCCGACGTCCACGGAAGAAATATACTGGTCCTTTTGCCGGGCTTGTAAACCCCTTCGTTGAACTTTGGGACATGATAATGCCGGAGGATGCGAACTTCTTCGAGTGGGCGATTCTGCTGATCTTCTACATTGTCGTCGCATCGGTTATTCTCGTCATAGCCGCCGTTTCCCTTGTGTTCCAGATTTTCCAAGTTCTGTTTCTTGTTGAAGGAATAAGAGGGCTTGCTCACAGCAGTCGAAGCAGATAAAACGAGCTTGCCCCGCCCGAAGAAACAACCACAACATACAAAAACAGGTGACATCATGAACATCTTTGCTGCCATTGATCTCGAAACGACGGGTCTTGTTCCCGCCTGGAACGAAGTCCTCGAAGTCGCAATTGTTCCGCTCAATGCGGACTTCACCATCGCAAATGGAATTCCGGAATTCTCGTGCAGGATTCGCGCGGAGCATCCCGAGCGTATCGACCCGAAGGCCATTGCCGTCAACAAACTCGACCCGACCGAGGGAATGACGCTCAAGGAAGCACAGTCCAAGCTTGCGGAATGGGTGCTGGAGAACGAAATCACAACCATCATACCGCTAGCACACAACCTCGCATTCGACATGGATTTCATTAAGGTGTCGTTCCCGATGTTTTCGAGGTTGTTTTCCCACCACGGGCGCGACAGCATGCGGTTGGCCATTTCGCTCAACGACGCACTTCGCATGCGGGATGGTGAGGTGAGATTTACCAGTGTTTCGCTCCAGTCACTCAAGCTCGCGCTCGACATTGAAGGCGACGTCCGGCACAATGCCCTGGAGGATGCGCAGGACACAGCCCGCGTTTACCGCAAACTCATGCGCCTTTTGAGGGCGGCGTGAGTTCAAACAATACAACACAACCAGGAGACACAAAATGAAAGAAGAGGATGTTCGATTGGGTGGCGGCAATATCTGGGCCATTCTGACTTCAGGCATTCTTATGTTTCTCTTTTATACCCTCGGATGGGGATACATGGGAACCTTTGCTTTGGTTGTGTTTATTTTTGTCGGAATCAACTCCCTTTTCCCAATAATCGCCACATTTTGGGGGCTTCTCATCCTGTGTATTTATCATTTCCAAGAGCCTGTGGCGATTATTGCGATTATTGTCTGGATTCTTGTGATGACCATAATGGAACTTGTAGCGAGATCCGGTTTTCTCGACGAGGGAGAAGGCGAGAACAAAAACACTTCGAGCAAAAACGGTCATTCCTAATCAAAAGAAATAACATCACTTCATTCACATATTCGGCTTGCGTCGCATCGGTGTAAGGCGCGAGCATAAACCGCAAAACTCAGAACAAGGAGTAAAAGAGTATGAAACAGGATTACACCCACATCATCATCGTCCTGGACGCTTCCGGGTCCATGTCCAGCATTCAGAGTGACATCAAGGGCAGCTTCAATTCATTTCTGGACAAACAGCGCCAGGAGCCCGGCAAAACCGTGTTCGACCTCTATCAGTTCAATGATGAGGTCATCCGTCTCGTCAAATCCGCTGACCTCGCACAGTTCCATGAAGACCTCATGAAGAAGTACAGATGCTCCGGATGCACGGCGCTGAATGATGCCGTCTGCATTGCGATGGACACCGTGGGCCAGGAGTTTGCGAACATGCCCGAAGAAGAGCGTCCGGCAAACGTCCTGTGTGTGATCATCACGGACGGCATGGAGAATGCGAGCAAGAGGTTTACTGCAAAGGATGTCAAAGACCGCATCGAACACCAGAAGACTAAGTATAACTGGGAATTCGTTTACCTCGCGGCCGATCCCAATGCCTACGATGCCGGTGAAAACCTCGGCATCAGCATGCAGGACCGCCAACTTGTCGACAGAAATTCCGCCGGAGTTGCGAAGATGTGCTGCGAAATGTCCGTGCGTATGGACAATATTCGCAAGCGTCCGAAAAAGAAATAACCGCAACCTCAAAACGGGATGCCGGTCGAAAAGGCCGGTATCCCAGCCTGAAATCACGCACAACACAAGCCTGCAACAATAGGAGAGACCAATATGCTCGAAAACAAAAACGACAAAGCAATCACTGTGAAGGCAGCCCTGAAACAATTGTCCGATACTATTACGACGGGGAAAATTCCGAAAGCAAATCAGATCTGGTGCGGCGCCGATGTCTGCATTGATCGCAAAGCACCTCAGAAAACCGAAGACGGTTTTTATCCCGATCCCCGCTATGTGGAAACGGAATACGCGCTTGAGCTTTCGTGGGTGTTTTACATGCTGAAGGATGCGTTCTATGCGGAGAATCTGATTGACGGATGCAGCAAGATCGAGTTCTTCGGACGTCTTGCGAACGCCGCGATTCGTGCGACAGGAGCGAAACCGGATATCTCCTGCCCGGACCTCTGTCTCGCCGTCGCGAAGGAAGCGGAAACGATCTACAATGAAATCACGCACGGGGAGTTCCATTGCCTGACGGTCGGACTTGGCAATGGAATATACGATGATCGCCGTGAAAGCGAAAACAAGTAAGTAACAATCGGGGCTTCAGACGGGATGTCGGAATTCATCCGGCATTCCCGTTTGAAAAAACACAGACACGATGATATATTAACCTCGAAAACGTAAGGAAGAGGCTTATGTGGATGTCATTCTATCTTGGAACCTTTTTCGCCATTTTACACCTCAGCAAACCTGATACGATTGTTGTTCGCGGTCAAACTGACGAAGATTTGGAACGTCTCCTTAACAACATGTCTCCCGAAGACCGTGAATTATGTTCTGTATCTGTCCGAGGTAAAACCGATGAAGCCGTGGAACGCCTCCTTGAGAGCATTTCACCCGAGGACCGAAATCTCTATTTCAGTATGACGGAAAAAGACCAGAACAACGATTCCATCCGCTGGATGGAGATGCCGAGGCCCGTCTTCTCAAGGAACTTCGTAGACAAAGAAGAGGATGATGTTGATTTCATCAAATGCGATTGCATGTATCTTGAGGACGATGATATCTCGGAGGCAGACACAAATGCTGAATCCTGAAGACAAAAACGACCTTCTCTGCCGTTTCCGTGGCATGTTCTGGGGGCTGATAGTCGGCGACTGCCTCGGCTCCCCAATCCAGTTTTCGGACAAGGATCGGCACGTTCACGTGACGGATATGCTCCCATGTTCATTCTTCCACACACCTCCAGGCTATTGGACGGATGATTCCGCAATGGCGTTCTGCGTGGCGGATAGTGTGGTGAGGTGCGGAAAGTACGACTTACAGGACATTGCTGACACATTCGTCAAATGGCTCCGCAAGGGATATTGGTCGAGCATGCCAGAGGCGTTCGATATCGGTGGAGCAACCATGATTGCAATTCGTGGAATCGAAACCGGCAGTCTTCGCAACGGAGATGAGGATTCCCAGGGAAACGGCAGTATCATGCGCCTTGCGCCATCGTACATTTTGAACTTTGGCAATCCTGACCGCACCATTCTCTATGAGGTCGGGGATCTGACGCACCAGAGCAAGCGTGTCCGTGGTGTCATCAGCTTGATGGCTGACATCTGCGATGAGCATATGCAGGGGCATCCGACTGTCGTGCAATCCATGTATGAAACGAGGGATGAGGTCGACAACTCCGGCTGGGCTGTATCAACGCTCCAGGCGGCCCTATGGGCTTTCCATGCAACGAAAACATTTGAGGACGGCATGATTGAGGCGGTGAACCTCGGCGGCGACTCAGACAGCATCGGAGCTGTCTATGGGCAAATCGCTGGGGCTTATTACGGATTCGAGGCCATTCCTAAACGCTGGCTCTCTGCGATCAAAGACCGTGAAAAGGTATCCGGGCTTATCGAATCATTTTTGAAGGTAACAGCCAAATAAACCTTATTGCATAAGGAGACCCCAATATGGTCAGAAAAAGAGAATACACACTTGATGATGCCTTCTTCGATGTGGAACTGTCCCCAATTTATGTGGCGACTGAACGAGAGGAGAACGGTCAGCTTATTATGTTTGATCGTTCTGTTCAGATTCCAGATTTCAGGGCCGTAAAACGGGTTTCTGACGGGTTCGTTTTTGCTGTTGTTAAAGACAGTTACCATCTTATTACGAACCGTGAAGCATATGAGCTCGGGAAAATGTGCTTCAAGCAAGTCTTTGGCGAAGCGGATATGGAGTTCTTTAATCTCCGAATGCCAATATCGCAAAGTTTTTGTACAATGGATTTCTTTGCCAAGGAAGAATGTGTTTACCTCTCCCGGAAATCCGACACAAATAAAGAGGAATGGCGCGTTTTTCTACGCATCAGCAACAGTTACAATAGAAAAACAGCCTTAAAGTTTGACCTCGGGTTCTGTCGCTCGATTTGCAGAAACGGCATGATATTCGGAGAAAAAAGCATTGAATTCAAATACTGCCACAACAGGAGTTCCGATTATATAGCATCTGAGTTCAAACTGAAATATGAAAGAATCTCGATTGTTAAAGAAATCTTTCGAAAAAAGATAGACAGTCTATATGCTCACAAACTGAATAAAGATGAAATGATGTCCGAAATATCAAAAGCCTTGCAATTCCGTTCCCCCAAGAACGAAAAAGAGGAAAAAGAGGCTAATGAACGTGATATCTATTTGGACAACCTGATAGATAGCTACTGCGACGAAAATGGCTATAACGCTTATGCTCTCCTCAATGTTTTGACCGATTTCGCATCAAGGCCACTCCACAACCTGACAGCATTTGAAAACAACCCGGATACTTTAGAACGACGTGTTGGCGAATGGATGATGCAGTATGCATGACACTTTTGTGCTGATGAAGGGAAATAATATGCATAGATTGTTTATACTGTTCATCCTACTGCTGCCCATTTTGGTTTTCTGCACCGAACGGGAGACTATCCGCGACGCCCATGGCAAAGTCGTCGGGACTGCCACGACAGACGGAAACAAAACCGTGTACCGCGACGCTTCCGGCAAAATCACCGGAACCGCCACCACGAGCGGAAACAAGACCACTTACCGCGACGCTTCGGGCCGAACGACCGGTACCGCAACCGAAAGCGGGAACCGGACCACGTTCCGCGACAGTTCCGGCAAGACAACCGGAACGGCTACAACGAACGGGAACAGGACGACTTTCCGCGAAGCATCGGGAACGTCTGCCGGGAGCGCCACTTCGAACGGAAACCGCACGACATATCGGGATGCACATGGCAGCACTGTGGGAACCTCGACCTCAACTGGAACTGGCTTAGGGGTAAGTCAGACTCCGCCAATTCTCAATCCGACCTCAAAATAAAACATAAGGACACACATCATGTGGGTATTCTGTAAACATGGCTTTTTCTCCGCTGTTCAGCACAAAGACAAACCCGGAACACTTTTGGTTCGGGCCCGTTTCAAGGGAGACCTCGAACGTCTGGTTGAAAGCATGTCTGAAGATGAACGCAAACTCTGTTCAACAGTAGTGGAAACGCCCATTGCGGATTATCTTTTCCGTATGGAGATACCGAAGGACGTCTTTGCGAAGGTCATGGAGCGGATCATCTCGGAAATTGACTATGAGAACTTCAAAGATTCAGTCCATGAGGGGAACGGAAGTCAGAGGGATTATGCATACATGCGATGCTGGGCTGATCTGCGGCTTTCGCAGGGCTGAAACAGCCCACTTGTGATTATTTTGTGCGATATCACCTATCTAAAACTAATTCAAGGAGAACCAACATGGCAACCAAGAAAAAAGCAAAACAGGTCCGTTATGTCGACATCCGCAGCATTTCTGCCAAACGGGTGATGGCACATCCTCCCTGCTCAATTCCTCCCGATGATACCGAATTATGGGACTTTGAAGCAGAGGGGGAAGTCTATTACGACGACGACTCATCCGAAACGCTCTTTTTCAACAGGATCGAAGACGAGGAGCCCGATTGCCCGAACGGTTGGGTGGTGTTTAAGAAGAGTGTGAAGGAAATCATCAAAGCCAGGGAGAACTTCGACGATTTCAAAATCGCAGAATACTCAACAAACTACGAAGCCTTCGAATCGCCATATGGAACTGCGCTTCGTTATTTGACCGCACTCTTTTCCGTCACGACCACTATTCCCTGACGATTTGATTTGATGTGCAGGGGTTATATCGGTATTCACAATCAAAACACGAGGTTTTATGCAAATAACATTCGGCATGTTTTCAGATGGAGCTGAGTGGTCGTCAAAGGCGGCCTCCCTCGGCGAAATCACGATGGGGCCGTTGCGTTTCCTGGCCTGGCTGGAAAGTCACACGGGATTGGACGGGGTACAGACTCCCGCACCAGAGCGGATCAACGAGTATATGCAGAAAATCCGTCGTGTCGCCCCAACGTGGTGCAAGGCTTCATTTGAACTTGATTCATGGTCCACAGCCAAACAGATGCTGGCATGGAGGGATGCTCTTTTTGAAAATGGCTGGGATGGCAAGTCCGGCACATCGGAACGCCTGAAGGCGCTGTCTGCGCTGGAAGCTGATCCGGGACCGCTTTCGCCGGGAATCCCAGACCGAATGAAAAGGGTTCTGGCTGAATTGCAGAATTATCATTTCTCCGATGTTCTCTTTTTGAAGGAATCCTTTGACCTATTGCCGCATCTGTGGAAACAGGTGGTCAGTCGGCTTCGACAGTCCGGCATGAGTATTTGCGAACCGGGAGAAACGGAAAAGTGTAATCCCCGGAAGATTCTGGTCGAGGGAGCCAATGAGTTTGTCCTTGGAACAGAATTTGTCCGATACCTTTCCGCAGGAGACAACAGAAAAACGGCTATCATCTGCGAGGGGGATTCTTCCATCCTGGATGGAGCACTTCAGCGGAATGGTATCGGAAGACTGAACTTTGCGGAGAAATCCCGGTGGCGCGAATCGTTGCAAATTCTGCCATTGTGGTTGGACACCCTCTGGAAGCCGTTCAATCCCCAGCGTTTCCTTGAACTGCTGCTGCTTCCATTCAACCCGGTTCCCCATATCCTTGCCGAAAAACTGACCAAGGCTCTTCAGAAGGAGCCTGGACGCGGTGGCGAAGCGTGGAATGAGGCATGGGAAAGCGCCAAAAAAGTTTTTGTCAAAGATGGAAAAATCGATCCGCAGGACCCGGAGTTCCTGGCGCTTGCTGACGTATGGGCCATGC
>Ga0310690_10004459_pt1 | contig 19845 bp, 16 predicted proteins | sample AusTroGonzalo_MG_2_FD_207661 | JGI IMG/M metagenome (GOLD analysis project Ga0310690, IMG submission 207661) | Bovine rumen microbial communities from tropical cattle in Woodstock, Queensland, Australia - Gonzalo_04 (v2) (version 2) | ecosystem: Host-associated > Mammals > Digestive system >...
GCAAGCCTTGCAGATGCAAGCCTCTGACAATGAGATTACCGTGATGGGCTGGGTGCGCAACAAGCGCGGCAGCAAAAACGTGGCCTTCATCGCCCTCAACGACGGCTCAACCATTAATAACCTACAATTGGTCATCGACCTGAATGTCATCCCCGAAGAAAATCTGGCCATGATGCATGCGGGTGCCTCGCTGTGGGCCAAGGGCATTTTGGTTGCCTCGATGGGCAGCGGACAAGCTGTTGAACTTTCCGTAAAAGAAATCGGACTGTTCGGTCCAGCTAACCCTGATGAATACCCGCTGCAACCCAAGAAACACTCATTGGAGTTCTTGCGCGACATCGCCCACCTGCGTTTCCGCACGAATACCTTTGGTGCCGTCATGCGTCTGCGCCACGCCATGGTGTTCGGCATCCATAAGTTCTTCACAGAGAGAGGCTTCTATAATGTCCATACGCCGCTCATCACTGCCTCGGATGCTGAAGGTGCTGGCGAGATGTTCCAAGTGACTACCCTCGACCTCAACAACATCCCTCGCGACGAGCAAGGCAACATCGACTATAAGCAAGACTTCTTCGGCAAATCCACCAACCTGACTGTTTCTGGTCAGCTCGAAGGTGAGTTGGCCGCCACAGCATTGGGCAAGATTTATACCTTTGGCCCGACTTTCCGTGCCGAGAACTCCAACACTACACGTCACTTGGCCGAGTTTTGGATGATTGAACCTGAAATGGCCTTCTACGATATCAACGACAACATGGACCTCGCCGAGGAAATGCTGAAATACTTGATTCAGTACGCATTGGACAACAATATGGACGACCTCCAATTCCTCAGCAAACGTCTTCAAGACGAAGAAAAGGGCAAGAAGGAAGAAGAAAAATCCATGGAGCTTATCAGCAAGCTTCATTTCGTGCTGGAGCATGAGTTTGCCCGTGTGACCTACACCGAAGCCATCGATATCTTGCATAACTCGAACTACAACAAGAAAGGCAAGTTCCAATATCCCGTCGATGGCTGGGGTGTGGATTTGCAATCCGAGCATGAGCGTTACCTCGTCGAAAAGCACTTCAAGAAGCCTGTCATCCTGACCGACTACCCGAAGGAAATCAAGGCTTTCTACATGAAGCAGAATGAAGATGGCAAGACCGTCCGAGCTATGGATGTACTCTTCCCTGGCATCGGCGAGATTATTGGTGGCTCCGAGCGTGAGACCGACATTAATAAGATTCTTGACCGTATGCACGAAGTCGGTATCCCAGAGGAATCCATGAACTGGTACCTCGACAGCCGTCGCTTTGGTTCAGTGCCGCATTCGGGCTACGGCCTCGGCTTCGAGCGCCTGATGCTCTTCATCACGGGCATGGGTAACATCCGCGATGTGATTCCGTTCCCGCGTACGCCTAAGAACTGCTTATATTAAATAAGTTGTCAGTTGTTCAGTTATTCAGTTGTTCAGTTGATGGGCAACGCTAACTGAGCAACTGAACAACTCCAAACTGACAACTGAAATGCCTAACCAACGATTGACTCAAACCCAGCGGCAGGAACTGAAATTGTCGCCGCAGCAGATACAACTGATGAAACTGCTGCAACTGCCTTTAATCGAACTCGAACAACGCATCAAGGAGGAGATTGAAGCCAACCCTGCCTTAGAAGAGGATGCCCGTGACGATTATGATGACAACGAGCCAATCGCTGACGACACCGACAACGGCGAGAACGACGATTACAATGACGATGAGGTGGATTTCAGCAAGGACGACGAATTCGACATCACTGACTATCTTCAAGATGAGGATATCGACGACTATTCATACAAGCTGCAAGCCAACAACTTCAGTGCCGACGATGACCCATTTGAAGCACCCATTGTCAATGAGGAGACTTTCCAAGACTATCTGAACCAGCAACTTACCTATCACAACCTCACCGACGCACAACTTGAAATCGGGGAATACATTATCGGCAACTTGGACGATAACGGTTACCTTAGCCGTCCCGTCCCCAACATCGTGGACGATTTACTCTTTACGATGAATATTGAGACCACCGAGGCCGAAGTCGAGGAAGTGCTGCATATCGTCCAGGAGCTCGACCCGCCCGGCATTGGTGCACGTAACCTTCAGGAGTGTCTGCTCATCCAACTTCAACGTTTACAGGAAGAAAACCCCTTCAACGACTACAGCCTTTCCATTCGCATCATCAAGGACTGCTTCGAAGAATTCACGAAAAAACATTACGACAAAATCGGCAAGAAGCTGGAAGTCAGCAACCGCGAGCTGAAACCTGCCTTGGACGAAATCCTAAAACTTAACCCCAAGCCAGCCGATGCTTCCAGCACGGGGAGCAAAAACATCCACTACATCACGCCAGATTTCTTCGTTTTTGTCAGGGACGGAAAAATCGAGCTGTCGTTGGACGGTCGCAACATGCCCGAGCTACACGTCAGCAAGTCATACTTGAAGATGCTGGAGGAATTCTCGAAAAGCAAGGACACTCGTAACATGCAAGAGGCCGCGCAATTCGTCAAACAGAAAATCGATGCTGCCAAGTGGTTCATCGATGCCATCAACCAACGGCAAAACACGCTCTACATCACCATGAAAGCCATCGTCGAAATCCAAGAGGAATACTTCCTCACGGGTGACGAAACCAAGCTCAAACCGATGATTCTCAAGGACGTAGCTGACAAGGTAGGTTTGGACATCTCCACCATCTCGCGCGTAGCCAACAGCAAATATGTACAGACCCCTTACGGCACTTTCCTGCTGAAATTCTTCTTCAGCGAAGGCATCACCAACACTGAGGGCGAAGAAATCTCGACCCGCGAAATCAAAAAGATTTTGAAGGATTGTGTCGATAATGAAGACAAGGCCAATCCCATGACCGATGAGCAACTGATGTTGGTACTCAAGGAAAAAGGCTATCCCATCGCACGGCGTACCGTAGCGAAATACAGGGAACAATTGGGAATTCCCGTGGGAAGAATGAGGAAAAAGATTTGAATTTTAGAGGTTTACAAATCCCCTTGTTCAATGCGGTCTGATTGCAAAGTCGACCGCACCACGCAAATCCAGTCAAACCACAGGCGAACTATAATAATAAGGTGTTTTTTCCGTTGATAAGATTGTGAAAGCGAACCTCTATACAAACAAAAAACGTTGGAAATGGGCTTTGGCGGTTATTGCACTGCTGCTCATCGGGATTTCGTTGTGGTACACCAACCGCCTTGTGAAGTCTATCGCTGACCAAGAAACCCGTCAGGTGAAGATGTGGGCCGCCGCCATGGAGCAACATGCGGTGATGATGCAATCCACAGAGGAATTTTTCAACAAGGTGAGCGAACAAGAACAACTCCGCGTTGACCTTTTGGCCAATGCCTACCGCCGTGTCATCGACATCTCGACCAACGAGAACACTGCCGTTTATTTAGACATCATCCGCAACAACATCAGCATTCCCTTAGTCATTACCGACACAAAAGACAATATCATCTTTTCGAGCAACTTGCCGCCTTCGCAAGAAGGAAAAAAGGTTTTCGATGCCGAAATGAAACATGCCTATTCCAAGTTCCATCCCATCAAAATTGACCCAGGCTATGGCTCGGTACAATGGCTTCACTATAATGAGTCGTTGATTTACACAGAGTTAAAAGCCGTATTGGAGGATATGATTAACCATTTCATGGAGGAGATTACGCTCAACTCGGTGGGCGCACCCGTCATCATCACCAATGAGGACCAAACCAAAATACTCAGCTACGGCAACCTCGACTCCATCTTGATGCAAGACACCAACTATGTGCATCGACAGTTGGAAATCATGCGCGACGAGAACGAACCGCTGCAAATCGAGTTCATGAATACAGGCAAAGCTACCATCTTTTACCGCACTTCCGACCTTGTGGAACAGATGCGCTATTATCCTGTTATCCAGTTCTTTGTCGTTGCTTTATTCATCCTAATCGGCTATTTGTTATTTAGTTACGCCCGCCGCTCGGAGCAAAACCAAGTATGGGCTGGCATGGCCAAGGAAACTGCGCACCAACTCGGCACGCCGATTTCTTCGTTGATGGGATGGGTTGAACTGCTAAAAATGCAAGACGAGCCTTTCGTCGGCACTGAAGAAATGGAAAAGGACATCGAACGCCTACAAATTGTCACCGACCGCTTCTCGAAAATCGGCTCTGTGCCCGTGTTAGAACCCACCGACATCAACAGCGTTATCCGCGACACGATGGACTACCTGCAGAAGCGCTTCTCCAAGTTTGACTTTGAAATCAATCTTCCTAAAAACGAGCTAATTATACCGCTAATCCCTTCCCTATTCCGTTGGGTATTGGAAAACCTGACTAAAAACGCTATCGACGCTATGGGCGACCGTGGCAAAATCACCCTCGACCTTTTTGACGATGGCGACCACATCCACATCGACGTAAGCGACACAGGCAAAGGTATTCCAAAATCGCAGCTCAAGCAAGTGTTCAATCCTGGCTTTACTAGCAAGAAACGCGGTTGGGGTCTTGGCCTTTCCTTAGCCAAACGCATTATCGAGGACTACCACAAAGGAAAAATCTTTGTGAAATCGTCGGTCATCGGACAAGGGACAACGTTCAGGATCACCTTGAAGAAATAAAAATTCCCCCAACATCTGGCATGTCAGGGGAATTAATATGGGCTAAATGGATAATAGCCTTAACGTGACATCAGCAAAATCCATTCACCTTTGTAGTAGCCAATGGTGGTTACATTGTAGCTATCGTTCCAATACTCCGTCAGCTTTTGGGAAATCCAATCCCAATTGGGCGACTGTGACATGCGCTGGCCAGTATAGCCCGTGTTGCCGCTCAATACGAGGAACAGACCTCCATTGACCTCAAAAGCTTCCGTCACGATCTTATCGTCAGTGTACAATTCGTTAAGGTCTTGCTGGGTGATTTCGCCCGGAATATATTTCCATCCCTGGCTCCAGTTGAAGCCCGAGCACATCACACCGCAATAAACGCCGTTACCGTAGGCTATCTTAGTAATGACCTTACCATCTTCCCAGCCCTGATCAATGGCTTGCTTGAAGCTGTCCCAGGTGCCACGAGTGAACCATCTCTGGCGCGATATACCCGTGTTGCCCGTCATGATCACAATCCAGTCGGAGCCGTCAAAGGTGACATTGGTAATGTTGTAACCCTTTTCCCAAAGCTCATCAACTTCATTCTCCGGGAAAGATTTGCCGTAACGAATGGCTTGTCCGTTCCAACCCGTACCGCCCGACATGACGACACGATAAACGCCATCACCGTAGTCGAAATCAGTGATGTAGTAATCTTCGTTCCACAGTTCTTTTACTCTCTCCACCACTTCATTCCATGAGGGACGAGAAACAACTGTTTGTTTGCCTATTCTTAATGGTATCATATTAATTAGTTTTTTACTCGCCTACTCTGTTTAGGATTTTCGGCTGACTCCACGGATTTAACTCTGCAAAAATAAAAATTCCAAAAACAAAACACAAATTTCTGCAAAAAAAGCCGCTTTATTGTACAATTATTCTCCTCACTGAGTTACTGCCGTCGAGACCGACAACTTTCAACATGTAAACGCCCGATTGCAATGCGCTCACATTGAAAGTGTCGCTCATGCTTTCCATCACCTTCTGACCCGTAAGGCTATAAACTTCAGCTTTTTGGAAGTCTTGCGCTTCAATGGTCAGGCTCTCCGAAACTGGATTGGGATAGACCTTGAAACTGATAGTAGGGTTGTTTTCGCAAATCCCAGTCAAATCAACGTAGGTCATATTGACCTCATATCCGTAGAAAGACTTGGTGTCGGCATTGTAGCCATAGGCCATTTCAATGTCGCCGTTGCCAGACACGAAATCGTCACCTTCCTTCACTTTGCATGAACCGCTAACAGCATTGCCGTCATTATAAGTGTAGCTGTAATGCTCGGTGTCCTCCCAATCGCTACCCGTCCACTGTGCATACTTTTTAGAAGTATAAACGCCGTCTTCATAATCATAGGTGGTCTTGTTATCATTCACCCAAGCGTTGTTCGACCACGTTTCCACAATAATTTCACTCCAATATGCAGTGAAATCATTGGAATAAATCGTATAGGAAACCTTTTCCTCATTTTGCCAAGCACCGCCTTGCATGTATTGCTTCAGCAAATCCATAGTTCCCATGCCATAGGTATAGGTATATAACTCGCTTGACGACCAGGTGGTACCGTTCCAGACCCAATAAAGAATCGTGGAAGTATCGCCATTGTAATTATACACGGCTTTCTCATCATTCACCCATTCGCCATCTTCAAAATACTGGATGATTGATTCGCTAACCAAACCTCCCTCGTAAGTAAAGGAAGCCCTGGCAACATCCCACCATTCTTCGCCGTCAAAATCCGACACAACCATTTCAAGGACTTCGCCATCAAAACCGTAATCATAGGTAATTATTTCGTATTCCTGCCAAACACCGTCCCAAAGCACTTCATACAGCTCGATTGTGAGGTAGAAATCATTTTCATCATATTCGTATGTAACGCGGTATTGGTCGCCATAAGCATCCTGCCAAATGGCAGTTTGAGGCACCATGTCGTTTCTGTCACGAAAACCGTAATGCTTCAACATGGTAGCCTTGCCAATGGATTTCATGTTGATTGCTTTTTGGGCCAAGCCCACATTTCCAAAAGCCATCACGAGGACAGCCAAAGTAAAGATAACTTTTTTCATATTGGTTAAATTTTAAGGATTTAGTCTTTAATTACATCGAAATAATAGTTGTAGCATGCTTTTACTATCTGTAAATGATTGAGATCCAATTCATAGATAATCTTCCGTGCAAAGCCATGCAAGCGAATTTCGCCTTTGGCATTGGTGTAAACGGATGCCGTCAATGTATATTCGATATTCGGCTCGAAAGGATTGTCCGTCATATTGATGAGGAAATCATCCTCGTTATAGGTTGGACGCCCCGTAAAGGTCTGATTGTAACCCTCAGCGGGACATTTGACCGTAATACTTACCGAATTGCCCTGAAAAGGTGAAACCATGATTTCGGCATCGTCACAAAGATGGCAATACTCGCTTTCGGTCAAGGATTCAAAGGCATAAGACGCATTGGAAAAATGGTAAGTTCCAATAATGTCGTTATTAGTGTAGCCGTACAAATAGCTCCATTCATTCTTTTTGCTATCACAACCGATGAAAGCCACAGCGAGAAGAACGAAAAACGCTGAAATCGCAATCTTTTTCATATCTGTTTAATTTACAATAAGTTTCTTTCTTTCAATAATCATTCCAGAGGCATCTTGGCGCTCCACGAAATAACATCCTTGCGCCAAGTTCTCCACCGAAAAGCTAACTTGCTCTTTTTGAGCAAAGCCGACTTGCCGCAACACCTTGCCGTTCAAGTCGCACAGCACGATTTTTCCGTCATCGGAGCCGTTCCAAGTGACCGTCACTTGCTTATTGGCGGGATTGGGAAACACCTGCATGCGATGTTCGGGAACGATAAATTCCTCGGTGCCAAGGGCTTCCTTGTCCCAAACAGCCAAAACATACTCACCCGATTGGAAATCATCAAGGATGAAACGACCTTGTTTCCAATTGCTACTCGGATAGAGCGTGTAGGCTATTTCGTGCCAAGCCTCAGAAGCGTCCTTACGATACAGCAAGGTGGCAGAGTCGTTCTGCGTTTGGATGATATCGCCATCGTTGGTCTTGGAATAATCGAACCAACCTTCCACCTCGGCCTCGCCGAAGTCATAGCGGTTGATGGTCCAGAAGTGCTTCGTCGAAAGGTTGAGATACGGGATAAGTGGATTGTCGTAAGGCTCTATGAGGTGATAATCAACGCTGACAAACACCGAGTCAGTAATGGACGTGGGCTTGGCAGTGAACATGGCAAAGTTTTGTTGCGAAGTGTTATGCAGCATCAGGTTTTTCTGCCTACGGCCATCCAGCCAGTTGTTCTTGAAGTCGTTGACAATACCAACAGGCTCGAAATCGAGGGTAACGGTTGCCGTTTCATGCAGACCATCCCACTCAAGCATCTCAGTCACCAATTGGAACTCAGAACCAATGAAAGTCACCTCATATCGGTTGTGCTGCCCTATGTGGTCGTCGCCAATATGCTGGTAACTCAAGTTAAGTTGCACCTCATACTGGTTGCCTATGGGATTCACCTCGTTGATGGTCGCATAAAAGTGCGGCATTCCAGAGGCAAACACGTATGAATCAAAAAAGCCGTTCATGTCGATGCCGGAATATTGCGTGAGCGCGTCGCGCAATTGCTCCGAAGTGGCGGCCTGATAGGCATACTGTTCAAAGTATTGGCGCATGGCCGAGAGGAAATTCTCGCGCCCCATGTAGTTCATCATCGTGTTGACGATGACGGCACCACGCTCGTAAACTGCTTTGGTGTCATATGTCATATCAAGTGGAATGTTGTTGAGCGGCATCCAATTGCTGGTACTGTTGCACCAATTGTTGATGGTATTTACCAAATCCGAAATCTCATCTTGGAAGGTGGCCTCATCGTAAACGCCCGTTTGATAGAAGATGCCCCAGAACTGCGCAAAGCCCTCGTTGAGCCACATGTCGCCCGCTTCGGCACAGGTCACCTTATTGCCCGACCACATGTGCGACAATTCATGAGCTAAATAGCTCTCGCCCGACGTGGTACCATCGATGATGCTGGCGGCGAGGGCAATGTTGTCGGTATGTTCCATGCAACCCTTCCCCGTACTGACATAGCCGATACGGTTGAAAGGATAGGGACCAAGGGTGTTTTCCAAAGTAGAGCAAATCTCTTGAATATGCACAAAAGTGCCCTGCACATTATTCATCTGATTGGGTTTGGCATAGACTTCAATCGGGATGTCGCGCTCGATGCCATGATAGACATTTTCCCAAAGCTCGTAATTGCCGACGGCAAAAGAGATATGATAGGTAGAGATTTCCTGTGGTGTGTTCCAATGCCATGTGGAAGTACCATCGCCGTTGTTGATGGTTTCAACGTGATTGCCACCACAGATGGCCTTTTTGTCATTGGTTGTAGTCACATAAACATCGTAAGTGGCCTTGTCGGTGAAGTTGTCCACGCAGGGGAACCAAGTCTTGCCGAGGTTGTGCGGCTGACTGTCGAAACCCACGCCGAGGTTATAGACATAGTCAGTGCCCCACCATTCCACACCGCCCCAAGTTTCGCTAAAGGTCGAGCCACCATAGACAATGTCCAAGGTGGCACTTTCGGTGGCTTCTATAGGCTCGGCGAAAGTGACGGTCAAAAAGTCGCCTTCCTGACTGAAACTCTGCACGCCAGTAAAGTCACAGTCCACATCGGTGACAGTGAGAGATTTCAACTCCAATACGACGGTAGATACCCTATCGATAGCAACAAACTCCACAAAAGTCTCACCTTGCAGTGTGCGGTTGGTGAAGTCCAGTTCGTTGATGTGGATTTCATAGTGCGTCACGTTGATGTTTTCGCCTACGGTTTGGGCATTGGTAAATGACACCAACAAAGCCAAGATTAATAATAAGAATAGTTTTTTCATTGTAGGACCATTTTGCCAATGGCTCATGGCTTATGGCCTATGGCAGCGTTGCAGTTGCCATAAGCCATAGGCCATAAGCCATGGGCTTTTTGATTATTATTGAGTTTATTAGCTATAGGATTCGTATAAATCGCCTCGGTTTGAATCACATTGCTCTCATGCATAGCGCGGTCGAGGATGCAAATTTCAAACTTCACAGTGTCGTTGGGAGAAAAGGGATTTTGGACGGTCAGCTTGTATTCCATCTTGCCGGAAATGGCCTTCGGCTCGTCCGAATCGCGCAAGCGATGGAAACGCGCATTGAAAGTCACTGTATCGTACAAGACGAGTGTGTCGGCAGGATTGGATGGCACATGCGGACTCAACAGCGGTGTCTTGACGAACACGCCATTTTCCGACTTCAAGTAGTCAATCACCATATTATAATAATGTGGGTCGTTGAAACCAAAAGGATAGAGCGTGTCCGTGTCATCAAGGCCGAGGTCACCATCTCCATCGGTGTATGAAAATGAAATGATGCCCTCGCCACTGAAAGTGCTATCGGCATTGAAAAGATAGGTAAAGCCTTCGTAGGCAATACGTGGCTCGATGGGGTATTCCACCTGCTCACGACAGGCCGTAGCCAGCAGCACTACAAGGCTCAATGCTATCAAGTTCAGCTTTTTCATTCATTTCTATTTGGGCGGTAAAAATACGAATTTTTTTGGCTTGCGGGGACAAAAACAAAAGCACAAACTTTCTCACACTTTTGTTCTTTGATTTTCAGCCCATTAACAAAAAACTCTCAAAAAATATCGTGGAAAAGTGTGGAAAAGTGTTGCTTTTTACACAAATGTCGTATCTTTGCCGCCGGTTCTGGCACGAAAATGGCAGAACGAAAACGAGCGAAAACTGTTTTTAATGCCGAATTTATATATCATATCAGGCTGTAACGGAGCTGGCAAAACGACCGCTTCACTGACGGTGTTGCCCGAAACCCTGCAATGCAAGGAGTTCGTCAACTGCGACGAAATTGCGAAGGGTCTCTCCCCGCTCAACCCCGATGGCGCCAAGGTCGCTGCGGGACGCCTGATGCTGACGCGCATCAAAAAACACATCGCCGACAAAGTAGATTTCGCCATTGAAACCACTTTGGCCGCCAAATCCTACCATTCCCTCATCATCAAAGCACGCGAAGAAGGCTACAAGGCCAGCCTGATTTATTTCTGGCTGCAAAGTCCCGAACTGGCCATCAAGCGTGTGGCGGAGCGTGTGAAGCACGGTGGCCATCATGTGGACGACAGCATTATCCGTAGGCGTTACCGCGCGGGCATCAAGAACCTTTTCAATCTCTATTGCCCGGTCGTGGACTATTTCCTGTTTGTTGACAACAGCGTCATGCCCTCCGAGGTCATCGCCGAAGGAAACATCAAATCCATTAAGTTTTACAACGAAGAAAAATTCAGAAAAATTAGACAATATGACAACAGTAACAGTGAATGCCAAGAAGAATGAAGTTTCATCCTTCACCAAGAAACTCATGGGAGGTCTCGACCTCTCGATGCAACGTTTGCTTGCCATGCGCTGCCGTCACAACGGTTCCTTCTGCTTCTGCGATGCCAACGGCAACATCTACACCGTCAAGGCCAAGGAAGTCAGAGCTATGATGGAACAAGAATAAGAACCTTAAGCACACATAACAACATTCCCCACGAATTGCAGGATGACTGCGGTTCGTGGGGAATTTTGTATCCAAGGTAAATGTCGATTATTGCTGCTTTCTGGGGATGGTTACAATAAACTGCTCACCGTCAACATCATTAAAAAACGACATGTCAGGTTGTTCTTGCAAAGCACGGACAATACCCGAACCAAAACCTCGGTAACGCATCAGTTTGGAACTGTAGGAAACAATCAAATTGTTACGCACCACGGCATTGCCACGTTTAATATTCTCCACCGTCAAACCATTGGGAAGTTTTCCTGGACTGACAATCTCTACACGATTGTCGAAAATACAGATTCGTATCGGCGCATTTTTGGAATAATCGCGATGCGTCAGGGCATTTTGCAGCATTTCCTCCAAGGCAATAGGAGAAATCTCAAGTATGCCAGTCGAATTGAAAGACTGACCCGCTTGAACATGGTGCAAATTGCGGGTAAAAAACGACATAGCCTTTTGGAACATTTCGGGAACCGTTCCTTCTATGTCCTCACTGTCGCGATAAGCCGTGCCAGCCAAATCATTTCCGAAAAACGACACAGCCTTGATGCAAAACGCAGGACGATAGCGCTGAGGCTTCTTTCCGAAAAACAGCAAACCAGCCAAAGTCAATTGCTCATCTCGCAACACGTTGATATTCTTCAACAAAGTTGGCGTAATCTGTTCTTCCTCGTCAGAAACTGCCGCCAAATACTTTTTAACCTTCTCTTCACACACATCTTCGACACTTGTATAGGGGACCTTTAGCTCGTCAATATAAAGCAGTCCACTTTGCTGGAAGAGGCGAATTTGCTCGGCGTTGTCCGTCAGACGGCGCTTGTCGGCCCCCTGCTTCACCCAAATCGCACCGTTTTTGTCTTTATAAGGCTTTGAAATGCCTTCATCAACCTCCACGACAAGAATGTTTTTCCCCTCAATTTCAACGGTTTCCGTAAAAATGAACACTTGTGGCTTGACCAACTCATTGGCGATATTTCCAATTTTGCTGCCATATTCTTGAATTTGAGCATAACTCAGGCCAACGACCCTTCCCGTCTTGTCTTCAATGCCAAAAAGCAACGTACCACCCTTGGTATTAGCAAAGGCAATCAGTTCGGAGGCAATGGCCTCTTGATTTTCCAACCTTTCCTTGAACTGCACACGGCTGTTCTCGCCTTTTTTTATCAGTTCCAATATCCTCAATTCATCCATGATACCGAATTGTTTACCCTGCAAAAATACTATATTTCGGTACAACGGCAAATGAAAAACACTATTTTTGCAGCAACAAACATTGAGATTCGATGAATAAAGCATCTATTATCCTTTTATTGTTGTTGGGTATATTTAGCCTCACCACCTTCGCCCAAACTGACGACCAACAACCTGAAACCGACCCCGTCATCACCAACCGTATCAGCCAATGGCAGGACTTGAAGTTCGGCTTTATGATGCACTGGGGCATTTACGCCCAATGGGAAGTGGTGGAGTCGTGGTCCATTTGCAACGAGCCTTGGATTAACCGAGATGGCGCGGATTATTACCGATACAAGACTGATTACCAAAACCTCAACAAGACCTTTAACCCACAACATTTCGACCCGTCGAAATGGGCCGAGGCGGCTAAAGAGGCCGGCATGAAATATGTCGTTTTCACCACGAAACACCATGACGGCTTTTGCATGTTCGATACCAAGGAAACCCCCTACTCCACCGTTAACCCGAGCTGTCCGTTCTCCAAGAACCCGAAAGCTGACATCACTGGCGAAGTGGTGAAAGCCTTCCGCGACAAAGGGTTCTGGACTGGCCTCTACTTCTCCAAGCCCGACTGGCACTGCGACGACTATTGGGCGCACGAATGGGCCACCCCCGACCGCAACGTGAACTATGACCCAACCGCTATGCCTGAGCGTTTCGAGAAATACAAACAATTCACTCATAGGCAAATACACGAACTTACCCACAACTATGGCGACATCGACATTCTTTGGTTGGACGGCGGCTGGGTGCGTCCCGAATGGAGCGTGAACGAAGAGACGCGCCCGTGGTTAGGTTGCCAAGGCTATATTCAGGACATTGACATGTCCACGGTGGCTGAAATCGCCCGTGAGAATAACCCCGACCTCATCATTGTGGACCGCTCTGTTGGTGGCAAGTACGAAAACTACCAAACGCCCGAACAACAGGTACCCGACTCGCTCCTGCCTTATCCTTGGGAGACCTGCATGTCGATGGGCAACTCGTGGTCGTATGTCTCCACCGACCAATACAAAAGCACCAACAAACTCATCCACCTGCTTTGCGACATTGTGGCCAAAGGCGGCAATTTCCTCCTCAACGTGGGTCCCGATGCCGACGGCAACCTGCCCGACACCGCCCTGCTCCGCATGAAGGAAATCGGTGAATGGATGCAGGTAAACGGCGAGGCCATCTATGGCACGCGCCCCGTCTATCCCTATGCTTACGGTAAGTTCCGCTTTACGCAAAAAGGCGACAAGGTCTATGGCATCTTTCTTTTGGACGAGCAGGAAAGCCCTGTTCCACACTTGTACTGGTTCGATTCCAAGGGAATGCCCGAATTAAAGACAGGAAAAATCAAGATTTTAGGAAGCAACAAAACGGCCACTTTGAGCCTCAAAAGCGGTTCAAAAAGTATCGACTATAACAATCCCGTCTATCAAATAGAAATTCCAAACGATTATCTGTTCGAGATGCCACACGCAGTGGTGTTTGAGATGCGCCGAGGCAAAGCTGTGATTACCCCACAACGATATTGACGGTTTTTTAGCAACTTTTGAGTTACCACATGAGGTGATGTTTAAATTACGCAAACAATAAAAAAAACAAAGATGATGGAAAACAAAACTTGTTCGAAAGCAATCAAGGCAATGTTGTTTCTTGCCTTTTTGTTGGGCGCCTTGACAGTGAACGCCCAAAACGACGACTATTACATCCGTCAGGCCAAGTCGTACCAAAGCGATGCCGAGTACTATCTAAAGCAAGCAAAGAGCAACGACCGTGATGTAGAATACTATACCCGCGAGGCAGAAAGGCACTTCAGCGATGCCGATTACTACATGAAGCAAAAGAAGTACGACCAAGCCAAGAGCTATTTCAGCAAAGCCCAATATTCCCTGGACAGGGCAAAAACCTATGCAACCAGAGCCAAAGACGCAAGAGAGAACGCCATAGACTACATGAAGAAGGCAGAGAGGGCGCTTCAGAATGTTTCACATTAGCTTACTTTCAGGGCGGTTCACAACTTTGTGGACCACAAGATTGTGAACTAACGAAAAAAGTATTATTTTTGCGGCGTCAATAACATTTCATCCATGAAAAAATCATTCATTTATGGTGTAGCCGTGGAAGGCAACAACTTCACAGACCGCGAAAAAGAGACTCGACGCCTGAAACAAGACTTTGAGAACGGGCAGAACATGATACTCATTTCTCCACGAAGAATGGGTAAGACCTCGCTCGTGAGGAAAGTCCAGACACTTATTGACACAAAATCCATCGTGACGGTATATATGGACATCTACGACTGTCGCAACGAATATGAGTTCTACAATAAATTTGCCGCCGCGCTCATGAAGCAAACCGCCGGTAAAGCCGAAGCCGTCATGAAAAACATCAAGGAATTTCTAGTGCGTCTGTCTCCAACCTTCTCATTTGGCCCCGACCCCAACAACGAACTTTCCGTATCTCTTGGCATTACGCCCAAAAACTACTCGCCAGAAGAAATCCTTCAACTTCCCGAACAAATCGCCGCCAAAATGGGCAAACACATTGTTATTTGCATTGATGAATTCCAACAGATTGGGGAATTTCCAGATTCACTGAAAGTCCAAAAGAAAATGCGCGGCATTTGGCAACTACAAAACAACGTCTCCTACTGCCTATTTGGGAGCAAAAAGCACCTGCTCACCAATCTGTTCCAAAACAAGAGGATGCCTTTTTACCAATTTGGCGACATCATGTTTCTCCAGCCCATCCCGACAGAAGACTGGATTCCTTTCATCCGCCAAAAGTTTGAGGAAAAGGGCATGAGCATCCCCGATGCCATTATCGAAAAGATATGCTCGACAGTACAAAACCAATCCTCATACGTGCAGCAATTGGCATGGAATGTCATGCTCAACACCACAAAAAAAGCGGACGAGGCGGCTTTGGAAATCGCCATTGAAGACCTGCTAAACCAAAACTCACTGCTGTTTTTACAGCAAATCGAGAACCTGACAGCCTACCAGATGAACTTCTTGAGAGCCGTTGCCAAAGGCGTACACACCGATTTCACTTCCAAAGAGGTCTTAACCAGCTACGACTTGGGGTCAAAATCCAATGTCACAAGAATTAAGACTGTATTGACGCAAAAGGAACTGATAGAAAAAACACCCAACGGAATTGAGTTCACCGACCCCGTTTTCGAGTTTTGGTTTACCAAAGAATGGTGTGATTAATTTTATGATTTTAAATCACTTACAAACAATATACTAAAAGTTCACAAAATTGTGGACCACAATTTTGTGAACCACAACTTTGTGAACCGAAATTTGGCCTATTTTAGCACCTGTTTCCAACCCACCCAAAAGAAGACTTTCTTGCCACAATTTGGGCAAGGCTTGGCCACGAAAAGCCGCGTCTTGGCGGGTGTGGGGTCTGTCATCGTCCCCTCTGGAAGTGTGAACAGCTTGATTTCAGTTTGGCAGCGGGGGCAAGAGCGAGTGATTATCATACTGTTATTCATTTAAGTTGATAAGTAGATGAGCAAATTCAGTTTACATATTGGACAATGACTTGTGACAATGACGATGAAAGCTTTTAGGTGCTTGGAGAATTTTCCGACTACATTGAAGTTGTCATAGTCATGGTCAAGAAATCATGCACTTTAATTCAGAACACTTACTTAAGCAAATGTAGTTTACATAAAAATAAAAGATGCGGGACTGAGAGACGGTTGTTTTGCTTTCAGCCATCAGTTTTCAGCTTCGATGCAACCAAGCTGACAGCTGATTGCTCACGGCTAATGAAGTCTCTTGTCCCAAGTCAAATGAAATTGCAGTTTAATATTGGACAGTTACTTACCATAGATTTCGTTCAGTTCCAATGGAGTAAAGGCCTTGAAACGAGCTTTCCAATAGTCCGATTTCTCTCGGTCGAATGCCTGACGGTCTATTTCCGATTCCTTCCCAGTCTTGTGAAGTATCGTGTTGTTGCCTTCGCCCATGTGTTCCGCCCAAGTAAGTTCTGCGAAAGGCGAGTCTTGCTGTTGGCCAATATGGTGCAATTCATACGGGTCGCCATTGACATCGCGGGGCGGGAAGCCCTCGCCAATCAGATCGGCATTGTTGTAGTCCACCCATTTGCTGTAATCAGCGAGTTTGTTTTTGAGCCAGGTGTTGCGCCTGACGCTGTAATCGCTCCAATTAATGTCGGAGCGGATTAATGCCCATCGTCCTTCCACTTTTGCAGCCTTCAGCCCAGCCTTGATATAGACTTGAGCTTCTTCCATTGAGGAGATATAGCTGATGATTTCATCAGGCCAGTGGGTGAGAAACGTAATGCTTTGTAGCTCTTGAGGTGTCATTTCTGTTTTATCATCGTTACACTAACTCTCAAGATAAACTCTATTGGTTTGGTTTATTCAAGAATCACTATTCTTTTTCCCTCCGCCTAAAAATATTAGTACAATGGGTATGATACCAAGTAATATTTTTCCGAATGTCTTCCAACGATTCTTCTTTTTTCCAGTTTCAATAGGGTCTTTCTGATTTTCTTCTTCTTTTTCTTTAGTGTTTGACATAATAACAAGTATTAAATTTCTTCAAATCCAACATCTTTAACTGCCCAATTATTGATTCTATTCTTGTACAATTCAAGAGCTTGAACTTGTCGAGTTAATCTTTCAATTTCATCATTTCGAGTTTGTAATTGTTGACATAATTCGATATAAGCTGGAGCAAAATTCTCATGATACTTTTCTTCTGTTGCAAACAAAGAAAAAGCTTCATGGATGCGCTTTTCTACTTCTTCTTGTATGACATGTTTTAATTCTTTCAATTTCTTCATGTCTTTACGATGCTTGATAAAATCAACAGCTTCTATAATCACAGGAATTCCCGCTCCAATCCACCCAAAAGCTTTGGTAATGGCTTTACCTAATTTAATCGCCCCCCAAGGTTTAAATTTAAAGTTTTTTGCAACAACATCCCTAACCGCTTTTACTTGTTCACCAGATACTTTTACATTTTTCAACTGGGCGCCACCTTTTTTCGCTGCGTCTTTCAGCAACTCGTCTTGCGAACTAAATGTCTTTTCCATCTTTATTCCAACATCTTGAAGTCTATTGACATTTGACTGTCCACACTCAGACAAAATGGAATTAAGCTTATGATTAAAAACATAAAATGTAAGTTGGCCTCCCTCCTCGCCAATTTGCTTGTCAATAATCTCTCCAATACTATCAAGAGTCGCATTTTTTATATCAGTTACTGTACTTGATTGCAAATTGATGAGTCTTTCTTCCATTTCTTTTTTTCTTTCCACCAGTTCAATGCCAACTTGCCGAACATCTTCAAGCAAGTCTTGCATTTGCTCCCTCATGATTTCCAAACCTTGTTTAATTGGTTCGTTTACAATCGCAATTTCTTTACATACATTAAGAACCAAATCCTTTACAGACGCTTCAGAAGCATCGGATTGCAAATGTTGAATGTCACAACTATCTACGACGGAATTAATGCATGTTCGAAGATTATCAATATGAGAACGGCGTAAATAATCATCTGTTTTTGTAAACCAATATTGTAGCCCTTTGTTTTTAGGGTCAGCTGCAATACATACGATTTTTAGTTGCTTTTCTTCATCTGGTGTCAGATTTACAGTCGTCTTTAATCTTTCTATCAGAGTGTCTTTTTTAATCCTTTCACCTCTTGCGAAATCCTCCTCGTCAGTTAAATCATAACCAGCCTCATCCATTTTGTTCAAAACGAAAATTGTAGAATCAAGCTTTTTGAAATCTCGCATTATTTTTTTGATGATTTCAACGTGACTGTCTTTTAATGGCGTAACAGCATCACAGACATAAACAACCACATGTGCCTCGGATATGTATTTTTCTGTTATTTCAGAGAAACGAATGTTTTTCCCGTCAATTTCTTTCTCTTTTGTACCAAAAAGTCCAGGGGTATCAACAATTTCAAAACCTTCCTTCAGTCCGTTAGGACGGTAAAACCTTAATTCATCCGACGATTCATCTTCATCTATCTTCATGGAATCTTCCAATCTGCCAAGCATCCCTGCAATTGCGCTTGTCTTTCCATCAGAAAAACTCCCCAATAAAACGATTCTGATTATTCCATCATTAATGGCGGCCTTGATGCTTTCAACCTTTTCCAAAAGTCCTTGCAAATCCAATCCTAATTTCATGCCGTCACTAAGAATTATCTGAAGATTTGACCATCGCTTGGATGACTTTTTCCTGAATTCAAATTGTTCCATAATTAGTATTGTTTATCCTAAGTATTAATTCATTCAAATCATTTTTAATAAAACCAAGATTATTCTTAAGCGATGCTATGTTGTTTAATTCTATTCTAACATTGCTTTTGATATTATTAGATAAAGAATCAAGCTTGTCCATAATTGGTAAAAGTGCTGTCTCTAAATCTGATATGGTTCGTCGTTTTTCTGCCTCAATAGCTTTCGACACTTCACTTTTCGCTTCGCCATTTCTGTCTCGACTTGTAAAAAGACTAACAATAAAGCCCCCAATTCCTCCAATAATACCACCTATTACAGTACCAAGTCCTGGACAAATTATAGTTCCTATTCCAGCACCAGCTGCTGCTATACCGCCTGTTTTTTCAACTCCCGTTGCAAAATCATCAAACGAGAAATCCAACTCATCAATCGCCCCATTGAAATTTATGTTAGAACTAAACTTTGAATACGAAGGGAAAGAAATGCCACCCAAATGTAATTCATCTAAACTTTTACGTTTGTTTTTGAGATTCTCTTTTATTCTACTCAATTCAGATTCGATAATGGAAGTTAATCCGATTTGAATAGCATTACTGACTCTATTTTGTTCCCTTTGTACTTCACTTTTTTTCCTCTCATTATTGAGATTATTATTGTCAATTATACCAAAAATGGAACTTTTCAAATTATTGAGTTGTTTTTCAACCTCTCCTTTTGTTTTCCTATTTAAAGCTGATTTACCATCTGCAATGATACGGATGGAATCTTCATTGAAACTCCGAAGCAACGAGGATAACCTATCAATGTTGTTTGATTGAGCGGAAATCTCCAAATTGATTTCTGATATAACTTTATTAATCAATGAAATCATCTTCTGCTTATTGGCTTCAATGATCTCCAAAGTGAAGTTCCTTGATTTTTCTTCGATTAGATTAATAACCGTTTGGAATTGGCTAAACCTAAGAATTTCTCCGGCATTGGCAAAATATTGCAACAATTTGGTTTGCTTTTTCTTTAAATCCTCACGTTGGTTAGAAAAAACAGCTTTTGCTGACATAGCCAACAATGCTTGAATAGTCATGTTACCCGCATAAATATCGCCAAGAATTTCCTGAAAGGTATCTT
>Ga0310690_10004461_pt1 | contig 19840 bp, 19 predicted proteins | sample AusTroGonzalo_MG_2_FD_207661 | JGI IMG/M metagenome (GOLD analysis project Ga0310690, IMG submission 207661) | Bovine rumen microbial communities from tropical cattle in Woodstock, Queensland, Australia - Gonzalo_04 (v2) (version 2) | ecosystem: Host-associated > Mammals > Digestive system >...
GCTTGGCGTCCTTGATGCGGCGGTGGGCGATGGAGTGCTGCATGAAGTAGACGTTGCTGCGGTCGTTGCCCAGGCGCTCGCAGAGAATCTTGGCCTGCTCGTCGCTGCCGCCCAGCACCACGGGGCGGTCCCCCGCCCAGGTCAGCGGCTCGGTGTTACCCAGGAAGGGACACTTGCCGGAGACCGCCATCAGCGCCTGCATACTGACGACGCCGTTAACGTCGAACTCGCAGGCGGAGGGGATGCCCTGCTCCAGGTTCAGGGAGTGGGTCAGGCAGAAGGTGAACTGCATCTCGTTGAGGCGGCGGGTGGAGCAGACGTCCGGGCAGGGCGCCGTGAAGCCGCAGCAGTCCTTGTAGTCCATGTGCTTGCGCACCGTCAGGTAAGCATAGAGGGAGGTGAGCAGGTGCTTGCGGGCCAGGTCCACGTAGGCCGCGCCGCCCAGGAGCTCGTCGGCCAGCTTTTCCGCCTCCGCCATGTCCGCCTCGGTGAGGTCCAGGGTCTGGCGGCCGGGGGTGGTGTGGTTGCCGCCGGGCTGGGCGGGGCTCATCTGGTCAAGCAGCTCGTGGATGTTCACGAAGCGGAACTGGACGCCCAGCTTGGCGGTGATGCGCTCATAGTTGTTGAAGGTGTCCAGACTGCTCTGGGAGATGGGGCTGCCGAAGCGGGTGGCCAGCAGGATGCGGGTGGTGCGCATGACCTTCCGCGCCCGCAGCGTGGCCAGCAGCGGCCCCATTTGCTCCCAGCGCCACATGGAGAAGACCTCGTGCTCCCCGGTGAGGGCCCGGATGGCGGCGGGGACGCCGATGTTGCTGGCGAAGGAGTCCGGCGAGACGACAAGGGGCTTGGTGAAGCGCGTGGCGAACTCCACCAGCCGGTCGTCGCTGGCGATGGCAGCGGAGCCCACCACCACGTCGCAGCGGTTCACCGCGTCGGTGATTGCCTCCCACTCGCTCTCGTGGTTGTCCCAGTCGTCGGTGCGGCGGATGACGGCGGGGTCCATGATCTCGATGTTCTCCCCGGCGCTGGCGCGTAGATTCTCCATAAACATGCGCTGCTTCTGGGCGTTGGCCAGCGCGTCATAGCCCGGCTCCAGCGCCTCGCCGCTGCCGAAGCGGCAGGGGCCCTCGTAGTAGTACAGATGCTCCGCGAAGGAAAGCAGCGGCAGCACCTTCAGCTTGACGTCAAATGCGCGTGTGATGCTCAATTTCGTGTCCTCCAAAAATGATTTGTCTTAAACTGGTTCGTTCACTAATTCATCCAGCCGTTGGCTGGCGCGGGAGATTTCCTCCAGCAAGCGGAGAATTTCCTCGAATTCGCTGCGCTGCAGGCCGGTCAGGGGCGCATATTTGTCGTTGAACGTGCGCACCATGGTCTCGTACTCCTGGAAGGGCATGGCGAGGATCGCCAGCTCCACCAGCACCTTGCGCATGGTGACCGTGGAGCTGATATCCAGCAGCATGGGCAGCGCCGCGTCGACCACCAGCTGCTCGGAATAGCGCGGCGCCACGCCCATCTCGGTGCAGATGCGCTCGATGCGCTCCCGGCTGCCGGGATCATTCTGCCAGCCCTCCGGGATGGCCTGGATCAGCAGATCCAGCACCAGCGCCTTCTGGGCGTCGTTCAAGTCGTTCAGATACATATTCCGTTCCCCCTTTTCCGCTGCTTCTCAGACGTCCACGCCGCCGTCCACCCGGAGCAGCTGGCCGTCGATGAAGGAGGAATCCGTGGTAGCCAAAAACAGGGCGGTGGAGGCGATCTCGCTGCCCTCGCCCAGGCGGCGGAGGCAGGTGCGGTCGATCATGGGCTGGAACACGTCCTCGCCGCCCACGGAGGCCAGCATGGCGGTCTTGATGGCGCCGGGGCAGATGCCGTTGACGTGGATGGTGGGCGCCAGCTCGTTTGCCATGGCCTTGGTGAGGCCTACCATGGCGTGCTTGCTGGTGACGTAGGCCACGAAGCCCCAGTGTGCCGCCCAGCCCACGATGGACGCCACGTTGATGATGTGGCCGCCGCCCTTGGCCTGCATCACCGGCGCCACCTTCTGGCTGAGCATCAGGGCGCTGGTCACGTTGACGTAGATGTCGTCCATGAACTCCTTTTCCGTGATGGTGGCGAACTGGGCCAGGGAGAGCATACCGGCGTTGTTCATCAGCACGTCCACGGTGCCGTAGGCCGCCATGGTCTTATCGAAGATGGTCTGCGCGAAGCTGCTCTGGGTGGCGTCGGCCAGGACGTAGATGGCTTCGCCGCCCTCTGCCTTGATCTTGTCGGCCACTTCCTTCGCCCGCGTCTCGTTGCGCCCGGTGATGACCACCTTGGCGCCCTCCTTTGCGAACAGATAAGCCGTATCCCGCCCCATGCCGGAGGTGGAGCCCGTGATGATCGCTACCTTGCCGTCGAGTTTGCCCATTGTCGGATACCTCCTGATATAATATTTGTTCATAACAAAAAAGCAGCGGCTTGACACCACTGCTTTTGCGCAAACAGACATAGACACATCCGAAATGTGCCGTTCTTGGTCTTGTAGGTCTTCTGACTGCAACGTTCAGACGCTTCCGCATCAGCGCGCCAAGCCCGCCTTCTCTCCGCCCCGTTACAGGGCTTCAATGACCCGCTTTCGCGGCATGCGGATTATGTCAGCAATGCTGACATAATCCGCATTGCTGATCGCCGTTTCGCTCCCGCCAAAAGGCGGAACCGCGAAACATGGCTATATTTCATGTCCGCGGACATGAAATACACCGCCCATGGGGCCGGCACTCCGTTTTCACAGCTACAAACCGGACCCATTGGGTCCGGCCCGTGTCCGGGACTTTCACCCGATTCCCTTGTCCAGCGAGGAACAAGAATGCGTGTCCGCTCCGCTCGTCCGGGGCGGGTCGCGCATTTGCCACAAAAGCCGAAGTGTTATGAAATTGTTTGTGAAACCTTTGATAATATTATAGAATTGCGGCGTCCGGGCTGTCAATATGACGCGCTATACCGATTATGTATTACCGCGGCATATCGGCAGACCTGGACGCCTGGACTATCAGTGTCCGGAACGCTCCGGTCGCCGGTCAGTAATTGACCTTGTTGATCTCAAAGGACGCCTGGGCTGCGCCGCAGATGGGGCAGATCTTGGGCGCTTTTGTACCAATGTGGATGTGGCCGCAGTAGCGGCACTCCCACATTTTGATCTCGCTTTTCTGGAAGACCTCATCGTTTTTGATGTTTTCCAGCAGCGCCCGGTAACGTTCCTCGTGGCGCTTTTCCACCAGGCCCACGCCGCGGAATTTCGCCGCCAGCTCGGGGAAGCCCTCCTCCTCCGCGGTTTTGGCGAAGTCCTCATACATCTCCGTCCACTCGAAGTGCTCGCCGTCGGCAGCGTCGGAGAGATTCTCCGGCGTGCCGTTGATGCCGCCCAGCTCCCGGAACCACATTTTGGCGTGGACCTTCTCGTTGTCGGCGGACTTCAAAAACAGCTCCGCGATCTGCTCCATGCCCTCCTTCTCGGCGATCTGCGCGAAATAGGTGTACTTGTTGCGCGCCTGGGATTCGCCGGCGAAGGCCGCCTCCAGGTTCTTTTCCGTGCGGGTGCCCGCATACTTGTTGGGTTTGCCGCTCATGGGGATTCCTCCTTTTCATGCTCCTTGTTTTATGTCAGAACAGGCCGATCACACGGTTTCTTCCGCCTGTTTTCGCCATATACAGCGCCCGGTCCGCCTGGATGAAGGTCTCCTGATAGTTGGCCTCCGGGTCGGCGCAGGTGACGCCCAGGCTCACCGTCAGGCGCCCCACCTCCGGGAAGTCGCGCCCCTCCACGGTGCGGCGGATCTGCTCCGCCACGGTCACGGCCTCCGCGGGGCACTTCTCCGGCAGCAGCAGGAAGAATTCCTCGCCGCCCCAGCGCCCGGCCGCCTCGCCGAAAGCCGCGTCCGCGCTGGAGCGCAAAATAGCGGAGACCTCCTTCAGCACCAGGTCCCCCGCGTCGTGGCCGTAGGTGTCGTTGACGCGCTTGAAAAAGTCGATGTCCAGCATCACCAGCGCGATCTTCCGGTGCTCAGCCCGGGCTCGCGCCAGCGCTTCCTTGATGCGCCGCTCGATCTCCCGGCGGTTATAAAGCCCCGTCAGCTCGTCGGTGACGGCCAGGCGCAAAAGCTCATCGTTGGCCTTTTGCAGCTCGGCCACCATGCTCTCGATAAGGGTGCTCATCCGGTGGACCAGGGACATCCTGCCCTGCAAGATCTCGTCGTCCACCGCGATCTCCGGCACGGGCCGGCCGGTCTTCTCCCCCTCCCGCATGGCCACGGAGAGCAGGGTCAGACGGTGCTCGATGACGCGCCCGGTCTGGTTGTTGCGCATGATCTGGCCGTCCAGGCAGGCCCCGCCGCTCTCGGCCAGCTTTTGAAAGGGTTCCATCTCCCAGCCGATCAGCTCGCCCCAGTATTTCTTCCGGCCCTGGCAGGAGTACAGCAGGATCGCCTCCGGCTCGAAGGCGCGGATCTTCTCGCAGCGGGCGTTGATCCGGCGGATGACGTTCAGCGGCGCGCCGTAGGAAAGGCAGATCTCCTCCCCCTCCCGCACCCGGCCGTCCAGCAGGATGGAGTTGTCCTCGTATTTCTCCTGCGGATGCCGCAGGAGCTTCATTTTGCCCTGGCGGACCATCAGCGGGAATTCCATGGCCCAATCCCGGAAGGACTCCCCCTCCGGGAACTTCAGAAAGCGGTCGTAGAGCTCATAGGCGGGCACGCCGCTGACGCTGTAGAGCCGGCGGCCCTCCGCGCCCGTCACCCGGAAGGCGCTGCCCAGGGGCTTCCAGCCCGTGTCGCGCCCCGCCTCCACATGGAGCTCCGCCCCCTCGTAGAGCACCGCCGCCATGGAGTTTTGCAGCAGCCCCTGCTTCGTCAGCAGGAAGGCGGGCTCCCGCATCGGGTCGTGCTCCGCGGCATAGCCGCCGAAAAAGGGCAGGCGCTCCCGGCAGTTTCTCAGGCACTCATAGATGGGCGCGCTGTCGATGCCGCGCCCGGCCAGCAGCAGCTCCACCGCCTGGGCATCGGGGCTCAACTCCACGGCCCGCGCCAGCCCCTCCCCCGCCGCTTTCTCATCGGCAAGGATGTCCGGGAAGCTCAGCACCCGGACCCGGGCGGAGCGGAACAGAAAGGCGGACAGCAGCACGCAGGGCGCCGTCACCTCCGCCCGGCAGATCTCGCCGCCGGAGGAAAGACCGATCAGCTCCGCCTCCGGCAGGATGGCCTCTATCCGCTGGGTGATCTGCGCCGCAAAAGCGTTGCAGTCCCAGCCCTCGACATTGCACAGATAACCGCAGTAGACATGCAGCAAGACCGAGCCGGCGCACGCTGGCGCACAGGCCGCCCGAATCTCCTCCAGGGCGCGGCCCAGCGTCACGGCGTCTTTGATTTGGAACAACAGCTGCTTCATATCGGCGGCTCCGCGGGGTCAACAGGTTTTTTGAGCATATCGATGGCCTCCGGCAGCGGACAGGGGCGGGAGAAATAGAAGCCCTGGAGCATATCGCAGCTGAGCTTGCGCATACAGGCCAGCTGCTCCGCCGTCTCCACCCCCTCCACCAGGGTCTTCATGCCGAGCCGGCGGCACATGGTGACGATTTCCGAGACGATCACGGCGTTTTTCCAGGAGCCGCAGAAATCCTTCACGAAGGCCATATCCAGCTTCACCAGATCCACGTTCAGGCTCTGCAGGATGTTCAGCGAGGAATAGCCGCTGCCGAAATCGTCCATCCAGACGCCGAAGCCGGCGGCGCGCAGCCGCTCCACCTGCTCGGTGAGGAAGCTCTGGTTCTCCGCGAAGGCGCTCTCCGTCAGCTCGATGCGCAGCAGGGCGCGGTCACAGCCGGCGTCAGTCGTCATAGCGATGATCTCCGAGACGATGTCGCAGTCAAAGAAGTCGTGGCGGGAGAGGTTGACGGAGATGGGCACCGGCTTAAGTCCCGCGTCGGACATGGTTCGGATGGCGGCGATGGTCTTTCGCACCACATTCAGGCTCAGCTTCCACACCAGCCGGGCGTCCTCCAGCGGAGGGACGAACTTGGCCGGGGACAGCATCCCGTACCGGGGATCCCTCCAGCGGGACAGCGCCTCCATGGCGCAGATCTCCCCGCTCTCCGCGCTGACGATGGGCTGGAACCAGACCTCGTGCCAGCCCTCCGCCACGGCCTCGTCCACATGATCGGCGATGTACTGGCGGAGGTGGTCCTCCGCGTCCATCTCGGCGTCGTAGTAATAGTAGACGGCGTTGACGTTGCCCTTGGCGTGCTTGTAGGCATGGCGCGCCTGGTCCAGCGCCACGCTGATATCGTCGCCCCGCTTGCAGTCGGCAAAGCCCGCCTTGATGGGCAGGGTCCAGCCGGGGTGCACTCCCTCCATGGACCGGCAGAGCTTCGCCATTCCCTGTTCGATCTCCGTCTCATAGCAGAGCAGGTCGAAGCGGGCGCCGGTGACGTAGGTGATGAGGTGCTGGGGAAAGGCCTCTGCGATGAGCTCGGAGACCCGGCGGATCAGCTTGTCGCCCTGGACATAGCCGAAGGCCTCATTGTACTCCCGCAGGCGGGTCATGGAGATGACGCCCACCATGCAGCGGTATTCCGGGCTGATGAGCTCCCGCAGCAGCTCCTCGCTGCGGGGGATGAAATAGCTGACCAGCGGCAGGTCCGTCAGCTGGTTGCGCTCGAAATAGCGGGCCTGGCCGTTGACGCCGCTCTCCGCCACGCTGTTGCGCAGCTCCACGCGGTCGTAGGGCGCGCCGAAGGTCTCGCCCACGCCCTTCCGCCCCGCCTTGTGGGCGTAGATGGAGGCCAGGTGGATCATGCCCACGCCCTCGTCATAATCGCCCGCCTCGCCGCTGACATAGCCGAAGGTGCAGGTGAGGGTGGCGGGGCGCTTTTCCAGCGCGGACTCCTGCAGCGCCGCACGGCAGCGGGCCATGCTCTCGAAGGCCTCCGCCTCCGTCATGCCGGGGATCACGGCCAGCAGCTCGTCATTCGCGATGCGGAAGGTGCGCTCCTCGCCGTAGGTATCGCGCATGGCCGCGGCAAAGGCGCAGATGATGCGGTCCCCTGCGTCGCGGCCATAGTAATCATTGTAGACCGCCAGATTGTCCAGGTCGCCGACGATCACCATGACGGGTCTCCGAATAAACTCCTCATTGCGGGCGCGCAGATCGTCCAGGCTGCGCAGGCCGGTCAGCTCGTCGTGGGTCAGCCGGTAGTGGGTATCATGCAGCAGTCCCAGCTCCCGAAAGCGGACCTTGTGGACCACGTAGTTCACGAGACCCGACGAGCAGAGGAACTCCACCGCGTGCATGGTGTCGCCCCGGCGGGTACCGGGGTCCTTGATGGTGTAGCAGAGCACCAGGAACAGCGCATACCAGAAAAGCGTCACCGCGACGACCCGGATGGGCCGGTCCAGAATCAGCGCCGGCATCACCATCATCAGCATCAGAAAGGTCAGCGCCTGGTGGGTAGGGTCCCACACGGTACCCAGGGCGATGGCCACCAGCAGCACCGGCGCCTGGAGCAGATAGATGAGCGGGATGGTGTGGCGGCAGTTCCAGGGGATGATAAAGCGGTCGGCAATCAGCAGCAAGATGAAATAGCCCAGCATCAGAAAGCTCTTGTCGCTGAGGGCCGGGACGCCGCGCACGGCAGTCTGTGCCGCGATCACAGCCAGGCTGACCGGGATGCCGGCGATGGCGAGATAGCGAATCGCCATGCGGTTTTCCCGGTTGATGTCGTCTAAATTAGCCTTGAAATCATAGCCCAGGAGAAAATGCAGCGATTTCATTTGCATGGGAGGCTCCTCTCTCAGGTATGCGGGGGAGGCGGCGGGGGCAAGCCCCCGCCCTACGGTCTGCGGGTCAGGAAAGGGTTTCTTCGAGCAGCCGGGCGCGACCGGCAAAAAAGAGCAAGTGTATTCACTTGTTCTTTTATTTTCAATTATAAGTTGAAAACGGCCCCCGGTCAATGCGCCGCACTATGCCGAAAAGGTATTACCGGACAGTGCGGTGTGGCCGGGGGCCCCGCCAGTTCAGGGTTTTGTCTCTTCCGAGGGAATGAAAACGATATTCGGTTTCCCGGTGGCGCTGTTGACGGTCACCTGGGTGTTGACGCCGAAGAGCTTGTAAATCATCTCCGGGGTGAACATCTCCTCCGGCGTGCCGTAGGCCACGATATGGCCGGCCTTCATCAGGATGATCTTGTCGCAGTAGCAGGCGGCGATGTTCAGGTCATGGACGGAGGAAAACACCGTGAGCCCCTGTTTTTTCAGGATGCTCATGATCTGGTACTGGAAGCCGATATCCAGGTGGTTCGTCGGCTCGTCCAGCAGGATCAGCGGCGCCTGCTGCACCAGCGCCCGGGCCACCAGGGTCCGCTGCTTTTCACCGCCGGAGAGGGACAGAAAGCTGCGCTCCTCGTAGCCCTCCATGCCCACCTCCGCCAGGGCCGCCAGCACCAGCTCCCGCTCGTGGAGCATGTCGTTGCCGAACATCTTCTGGTGGGCAAAGCGGCCCAGCATCGCCATGTCGAAGACCGTCATGTCGAACTCCACGATATTCTCCTGCTGCATGACCGACATCTCCCGGGCCAGCTCCCGGTTGGACATGGGGCCCGTCAGGTTCCCGTCGATGTAGACGCTGCCGCTCTCCGGCTGGTAGGTCCGGTAGATGCACTTCAGCAGGGTCGATTTCCCGCAGCCGTTGGGTCCCACCAATCCGACGAAGTCGCCGGTCTCGATGCCGAGGGACACGCCGTCCACGATGATCTTGCTGCCGATGGCATAGGTGACGTTTTCAACGTCCAGCTTCAGGTCCTTCCTCATTTGCCGCCTCCGAATTTCCCGCCGGACTTCCGGATCAGATACAGGAAGAAGGGCGCGCCGAAGAAGGCGGAGACCACGCCGATGGGCAGCTCCTCCGGCGCCACCAGGACGCGGGAGAGGATGTCCGCGATGACCAGGAAGGCCCCGCCCACCAGCATGGATGCCGGAACCAGCCGCTTATGCTTGGTGCCGACAATACTTCGTGTGATGTGGGGGAAGGTCAGGCCCACGAAGCCGATGGTGCCGCTGATGGAGACGATGATGCCGGTGAGCAGCGTCGCGATGATGATGATCCAGAGCTTCAGCTTGCCCGTATCGACACCCACCGTGGCGGCCACGTCGTCACCCAGCAGCAGCACATCCAGCTGCTTCGTCAGGAACATGATGAGGATGAAGCAGACCACAAAGGCGATGGTGGCGTATTTCAGCTTCTCCCAGGTGGCGCCGCTGAGGGAGCCCATCATCCAGTAGGTGGCGGTCTTGACCTTGTCCGAGCCGGTCTTGGTGTGGTAGATCATGAAGTTGGTGATGGCGCCGAAGAGGGCCGACACCGCGATGCCCGCCAGCACCAGCTGCGTCGCCGTCACCTTGTTGCGGATGGTGGCGATGCGCAGCGCCAGCAGGATCGATATGACCGCGCCGAGAAAGGCGCCCGCCATGGTGCCGTAGCCGCCCAGGAAGTTCAGCCAGCCGTACATGATGACGCTGACCGCGCCGGCGGACGCGCCGTGGGAGATGCCCAGGACATAGGGATCCGCCAGGGAGTTTTTGGTGAGCACCTGCATCAAAATGCCGCAGAGGGTCAGGCCGGCGCCCACCACGAAGGCGGTGAGGACGCGGGGAATGCGGATGTTCAGAATGATGGTCTCCGCACTGGTCCTCCAGACTTCCTCATAAACCTCGCGCCCGGCGAGGCGGTTGACCAGGACGCCCCAGATGGTGGAAAACTCCATATCCACGCTGCCCAGCCGGACCGCCACAAAAAAGGCCGCAAGCACGATCACGACCATGACGATGCAGAAGGTCACGTACCCGCTTCGCTTTTGCAGCGGGAACGTTGCGGTTTTCTCTTTTTTCACAGCCATGCTCTCCTTTCGGGATAAGGCTGGGTGTCGGGATTACTTGAACTTCTCGGGATAGAACTGCTTGGCCATGATCTCCACGGTGCCGGCGGATCCAGCGCTGCCCTGCATGTCGGAGCAGCAGGCGGAGTAGATGCGGCCTTCCTTGACGGCGCGCAGCTGGCTCGTGAACTCGTTGTTCTTCAGGAACTCGGTCTTGGCCTCGGTGTCATAGTCATAGTCCAGGATCAGGATGACGTCCGGGTCGCGCTCGATGACCTCCTCCCAGGAGGGGGTGGCCCAGCCCTTCTGGATGTCGTCGAAGATGGAGATGCCGCCGGCCAGCTTGATCATGTCGCCCGGCACGCCCTGGCAGGCGGTGAAGGGTGCGTCCTCGCCGGAGTCATAGACGAAGACCGTGATGGGGTTGGCGTAGACGTCGTCGCCCAGGGCGGCCTTGACGGCGGCCAGCTTGTCCTTCATGGCCTGGACCTTTTCGGCGGCCAGCTCCTGCACGCCAAAAACATTGCCGAGGACCTCATAGTCCTTGTAGATGTCCTCAAAGGTGGCGCTGTCGGAGCAGCAGTAGGGGAAGTAAGGGATGATGCCGTGCTCCAGGCAGAAGGAGACGGAGAAGTTGTTCTCGGAGAACAGGCTGTCCCAGCCCATCATGAAGTCGCAGTCGGTGGCGATGATGGTCTCCTTGGTGGCGTTGCGGAGGTTGACGCCGTCGGGGGTGAGCTTGGTGACGGTGTCGCGGGCGGCATACTCATTGACCGTGGACCAGCAGGCACCGCGGGTGAAGCCCGCCATGTGGTCCTCCAGACCCAGATCAAAGAAGAAGTCCGCCATCTGGTCGCCGTCGGCGATGGCGTGGGTGGGGGCGGCGGTGAAGGTCTCCTGCATGTTCTGGCCGATGCCGGAGCGCTCCAGGTTCAGGGTGATGGTGTAGGGCTCGTACTCTTTCTCGGCGGTCTCGTCGGTCTTGACCTCAATGGCCTCCTTCTGGACGACATATTCGTCGCCCTTGGAGCCGGTGACGGTGACGGTCTCGGGCTTCGGCGTGGCCTCCGCCTTCGTTTCGGTGGTGCCGGAGCTGCTGCCGCAGGCACAGAGCAGCAGCGCCATGGCGGCGCAGAGCAGGAATGCGATGATGCGTTTCTTCATTTGTTCAGTTCCTCCTATGTTTGTTTTCCCGGGATACCCTCCCGGCGGGCTGCAAAAAACGCTCCCCCGGTGCGGAGGAGCGTCAGCATACAAAAACAAAAAACCGGATCTGCGGCACAGCCTTCGCTGTGTCGCGTGTTCTTGCCGTCTTCGCCATACATCGTGGTTACTGCGACGGACGAAAGCAGGCGACCTGGCTCCGGAGGGAACTCCCTCCGCTACAGTGGCGGGACCGCAACGGTTTTTGACCGTTTTCTCCTGGCATTTCGTCCATTGATATTCATTTGTCAATGTTTTATTCAGTATATAGGAAAAAGACGGAAAAGAGAAATACGGTTTTTGCGCCGATTTATTCAGAAAATAAATAAATGGCGCAGTCATGCAAACATTGCATAAATACGCCGTTGTGTTTCCTCTTGCTAACTGGTATCATCTGCAAGTAGGAGGCATGAAAATGACTCACATCGACTATATCCGGGAGTTCGTCACGCTGGCGGATTCCATGAGCTTTTCCAAGGCGTCGGAGGACCTGTTCATCTCCCAGCCCTCGCTGTCGCGGCACATCTCCGTTCTGGAGGCAGAGCTGGGCGTCCGGCTGCTGGAGCGCAGCACCCGTAACGTGGCGCTTACATGCGCCGGCACGGAGCTGTATGCGGATTTCCTGCGGCTGCTGGACGCGGAGCGCGCCGTGACGGAGCATGCGCGGGCCCTCTCCTCCGGCTTCAGCGGACAGGTGCGCGTCTGCTCGCCCTTTTACTGGGACGCGGCCTTCATCGAGCCGATGATTCTGGTGTTCAACCAGCGATACCCGAATGTCCAGGTGGAGCTGAACATCTGCGACCCCATCGAAGGGATGAAGCTGCTGCTCCAGGGCAAGGCGGACGTCTGTACCGGCTTCCCGCTCCAGGCGCGGCCCGAGGTGGAATACCGGAAGCTCGCCGACGAGCGCCTCTGCGCCGTGCTGCCGGCGGAGCATCCTCTCGCCGGACGGCCGATCCTCTCCCTGCGGGAGCTGGCGGGCGAGCGGTTCGCGCTGCTGGACCTGGATGTAGGCCGCCCCAGGCATGAGGCCGCCATGTATCAGCTTCTGGTCCGCCACGGGGTCAACCCGGCGCAGTTCATCTATGTGAAGAATCTCGAAACCCTCGGGATCACCATGCGCCAGACAGGGGCTGTCTGCCTGATGATGCAGAGCATGGGTAATCTGCACAGAGATTACCTGGTCTCCGTTCCGCTGACCGACGAAGACTGCTTCCTTCCACTGTATCTCTTCCGAAGGGCCGACGGCGCCACGGACGCCGCCGTTGCCTTCTTCGACACGGTCCCCGATATGTAAGACGGCGCACGCTCGAAATCTGAGCGTGCGCCATTTTTTTGCCTCCTCAAGCATTTCCGGCGGGCATCCGCTTTTCGAAGCGGAACAGGCCGTCCCCATTGCCGGCGTCGCCGTAATCATTCTCCTCGCCCGTCTCCGGGTCATGCGGGTCGGGGTGCTTTGCGTTGAAGAACTCCACGATATGAAAGCCGCATTTGTTCACGTAGAAGTGGATGTTCCGTGTCTCGAAGTACGGTGTGCAGGTCTCCCATACCTTTGTCTCCGGATAGAGCCGCTCGACGGCCTGCCAGGCGGCGAAGCCGATGCCCTTGCTGTGGGCATCCGGCGTGACGAAGAGCAGGTCCAGATGATTGTGCTGCGTCTCCCCGTCGATCTTCAGCACGACGCCGCCGACGCATTTTCCGTCCTCCCGGATGCGGTAGGCCACGCCGCCGTCGATGCTCTCCTCAATGGTTTTCCGCGAGATGATCTCGCCGTCCTCCTCGAAGTGATCGTCGCGGCATCCGAATTCCTCCATCGCGCCGTATTGGAAGGCGCGCTGGTTGTCGCGGATGAACTGTTCCCGGTCCTCCGGTGTCAAAAGCGTCAGTGTGATTTCTGCCATTGTGATAATAAGTGATTCTCCTCAACTCATGGTAGTTTCATTCCCCGGTCAGATGTCCGTCTCCAATCCGACGCGGAACTGGGTGATGCGCTCGCCCAGGCGCGATTTCAGGATGGCAAAGGCTTCGTCGCCGGTGCAGTGGCCGGTGAGGATGCGCTCGACACCGCACTCGGCTAAACGTGCGGCGAAGGCCTCCACCTCCTTCGGGGTCTTCTTGTACAGGTGGAAGCCGCCCACATAGGCATAGACTTTTTTGCCCGGGAAGGTATCGCAGACCTCCCCGATGATCTCCGACGCGCCGGCGTGGGAGCAGCTGTTGAAGATGCAAAGGCCCCGCTGCGTCTCGAACACCAGGCTCTGCTCATGGGAGAAATCGTCCGGGATGAGGATGCAGCAGCTCTTGATATACATCCGCTCCCGCATACCGATCTGCGCGCGGTGCGGGGCCTTGTGGGGGATGAGCCAGACGCCCTTCGCGATCTCGCAGTCCCCGTCCACGCGCACCAGCCGGCGTTCGAACTCGTCGATGAGCGCCGGGGCCACGCCGATATATTCCATGCCGTTTTCCTTCTGGGCATAGCAGTCGTTCAGGACGCTTTGGCGGACATAGACCTTCAGCGCCGGGTTTTCCCGGAGCAGGGGCACGAAGCCGTCCGCGTGGTCGTAGTGGGCGTGGGAGAGCACCGCGAAGTCGAGGTTTTGCAGGTCCTTGCCCAGCGCCGCCGCGTTTTTCAGGAAGAGGTCGGAGGACCCGGCGTCCAGAAGGATGCGCAGGGCGCCGTGCTCGATCAGGATGCTTAAGCCCCACTCGCCGGCAAGGCTTTCCGTTCCGTTGTTGTCTGACAGTACCGTGATGTGCATGGTCTGTCCTTACGCGCCGTGGTGCTTCCGGCAGCCCTCGTCCCCGGGGGTATGGCCGCAGTCCAGCGCCTCGCCGCGCTCGTGGCCGCACTGATGGCCCTCGCCGTGGTGGTGACCGCAGCCCTCGTCCCCATGGTGATGGTGCCCGCCGCAGCCGTGGCCTTCTTCGTGGTGGTGGCCGCAGTTGTGACCCTCGCCGTGGTGGTCGTGGTGGTCGCACTTTGCGTCGGGGTCGTAGGCCAGCGTTCCGTCGGCCAGGGCCTTTGCCGCCGCGTCCGCGCTGCCGGTCACGCCGGCATACAGCTTGATCCCGGCCTCCGCCAGCGCCATCTGCGCCCCGCCGCCGATGCCGCCGCAGATGAGGGCGTCGGCCTGGGCGGCCTTCAGAAAGCCCGCCAGGGCGCCGTGGCCGCTGCCGTTGGTATCGACGATCTGCTCGCCGACGATCCTGCCGCCCTCCACATCGTAGAGCTTGAACTGCTCCGTGTGGCCGAAGTGCTGGAACACCTGGCCGTTCTCATAACATACTGCGATTCTCATACTGTCCGTTCCTTTCTGTGAAATATGTTCGGTGCCCTGGGGGCTGATGCGGTAGCTCCCGCCCCCCAGTCGGAGACATTTGCCGTCAATGAGTGCCTCCGCCAGCTTCCGCCGGGCGCCGTCGTAAATGGCGGTGACGGTGGTGCGTGCGACGCCCATGCGCTCGGCGCACTGCTCCTGGGTCAGTCCTTCCCTGTCCAGCAGCCGGATCGTCTCGAACTCATCCAGCGTCATTACCAGCGGCTCCCCCGCAGCCGCCCCCTCCGGGGCAAAGGCCCAGTAATCCGGATAGCCGCCGATGCACCGGCAGCGCTGTCTTCTCGGCATGATAGCACCTCGATTCTGACATATGTCGGAAATGATTATAGTATCATTTCCGACATATGTCAATATCATTTCTTCAGATAACGGTAGTATCCGGAATACAGGGCGTTCAGCGGCGCGTGTCCCAGCAGGCGGTCCTTGACCGCCACCACAGTGACCGGCCCCTCGATGTACTTCAGAAACAGCGAATCATGGCCCACGCAGAGGCCCAGCATCAGGTTGAACTCGCACTGCTCGGCGTTGAGGATCTTGGCCTGGGTGATGGGGTTGCACATGGGCTCCAATCCGGGAAAGATCTTCTCCTCCTCGCCGAGACCCATGAAGCTCTTATCGACCCGCCCGACCTTGCAGCAGACGGACACGACCTCGAAGCCGTGGGATTCCAAAATCTCGCACAGGGCGCGGGCCTCCGTGCGCAGCCCCAGGCAGAAGGCCAGGCCCAGCCGACGGTAGCCCATGCGCTGGGCGAACTCGATGATCTCCATGATCCGAGGTTTCACTGGCTGGCGCGCATCCGGGTCATAGGGCGAGGGGGCGTAGCACGCCGCTTCCTGCAAGGCGGCCTCCTTTGCGAAGCGCATCAGCTCCGGGTTCGCCTCCATCTCTGCACAGGCGCTTTCCTTCTGCGCCGGATAAAGCGCAGTGGCGCAGCCGGACGGCGCCTTGCCGTCTTCGCTCCTGCAAAGCCGTTCCGGCTCCCGAAAAGGACACATGGCGCAGTTTGCCGCAACAGTATCTTTCATATCTTTCGACCTCCTTCGTCTTCGTGGTTCGTCCTCGCAAAAGGACAGCGCTTCCCGATGCACTGGTTGTTCTTCGCGCTGTGGGTGCAGACGACCTCCGGCTTTTCCATCTCCACGCCAAAGTGCTCCCTTACAAAGTCAACGGCCGCCAGGATCGAGAGGTAGGAATCCCGCTTGCAGCAGCGGGGACCGCCGATCTCCCCGATGGCGCCGAGTGCTTTGGAGGTCATAAGGTTCGATAAGCCCCACGAATCGGTCGTGAGCGGCGTTGCCTTTGTAATGATCGACACGAACATCCCGGAACTGATGCCTGCGCCGCAGGCGCCCCAGAAACCGCAGGACCCGCCGGGGACCTGCTTTCCCCGGCGCAGCATCTCCATGAGCGCCGCGTCTAAGTCGAGCTCCCCGCCGGCGTTGTGATACGCCGTCAGCAGCGCTGCGCCCACCATCACGTGATGCTCCGGCCCGTGCATGTGGCAGAAGGGCAGCGCCATCATCTTCTTGAGAATCTCGATCGGGTTCCTGGACGTTTCGCCCTTGCACACGCCAAGGATGGCGTCCAGCCCGGCGATGTGGCAGTCGCTGCAGATATAGTGGCCCCGGACGCAGCGGGTCTTGCTGGGCTCCTTCTTATGGCAGATCGCGCACTCCATCGGCTCGTCGGCCTCCAGATACACCAAAGGCGACGCGCAGATCAGGCACTCTTCGTTCATCGCAGTCATCTCCCAAATCGTTTTCTGATCCAATGATACCACAAACCCGGCGCACAGGGCAATGAAGAAACGGCGCGGGACGGTCAATCCGTCCCGCGTCGGGCATTTTTCCTATTCAGGAGCCGGCAGGTCATGTATGCCAGCCAGACGACCGTGTAGACCGCCACAGTGAGGGCGTAGCTCCGAAGGCCCCGCAGCGCCGGCGGGAGATAGAGCACCAGCACATGGGCGTAAATCAGCCCGTAGAAGCCGTAGGCAAGGCGCTGGATGCGCTTCCATCGGTCGGGCGCCATCCTTTTGCGTACCCGACGGAAGGAGAGCACCGTTAGCGGGAGCATGATCACCAGCAGCGCCAGCACGATGGCACAGGTTGCGGCAAAGACCGCGTCGGGAGAATACTTCGGACGCAGGAGCTGTCGAAGGTAGAGTATGGCACGCAGCACGGCGTGGGACAAGGTGAGCACCGCCGCGAAGATGGAGAGCTCGCCCCGCACGGAGAGAAGCCGCTTCGTGATCCGGCTTTCCCGGGGCAAGGCGCCCGCCCACATGACGAGGGCCCAGAAGCCCGCCGCCATGGCCCCTTTGGTGAACAGCGGGAACACCCATTTCATCAGGAACTCGCTTTCCACGTCCAGCCGCGAGACAATGACGGCCCCGGCGGAGAGCAGCGCAGCCGCGATATAAAAAGGCAGCGGGGCCTTCCGTAGCGCTTTTGATAAAGCCGCCGTGAAAAGGACAGCGACGGCGAGCGCGATCAGAAACAGCATGGCGTCGCCTCAGGGCGCGAAGCCGTAATCGGCGGGGTCCAGCCCCGCCGCGGTGATCGCCTTGGCAGTGGCCTTGATGATGGCCTCGCTGGTGAACGTGGCGCCGCTGACCGCGTCCACGCCCAGGCTCTGCCGCTCCACTATAAGGCCGGGGATCACGTCGATGGCCTTCTCGCCGTAGCCCTCGGATTCGTTGTGCTGACCCACGGTGACGTCGAGGATCCTCCCCTCCGCGTCCAGCACCACGCTGACATGGACATAGCCGGCGTAGCCTCCGGCCTTCGTCTCATAGACCGTGCCGCCCAGGCTTTCCCAATCCGGGGTCTCCGTGGGCTCCGGTGTCGGTTCCGGGGTGGGCTCCGGCGTGGGCTCGGCGGTCGGAGCCGCCGTGGGCGCCGGCGTTGCGGGCGCTTCGGTGGGTGTCGGCGCGGCGGTCTCCGGCGCTGCCGTCGGTTCTGATGGCGTGCTGCCGCCGGCGCTGCTCCCACAGGCCGCGAGGCCCAGGAGCAGTGCCAGAACGAGCAAAGCAAGTACGCACCGTCTCATATCGGCTTACACGTTGAAGCGGTCGTAGGTCTTGATGCAGTCCAGGCAACGGTACTCGCCGTCCACCAGACGCACCCAGTTCTCACCGGTCATCTCCCCGCAGCATGCGCAGCGGTAGGATTTGAAAATCCTCGCCGGCTCCGGGATGGGCCGCGCTTCCTTGACGGCAAACAGGTCCTTCGGCTCTTGGGACAGGAAATACTCCATGGACTGCTCCCGCGTGATATGCTCCGGCTTGTCCTTCAGCACCAGGCGCACGGATTTCCCGTTCTTACGGTCGTAGAAGGAGAAAGCCTGCTTGCCCCGCATGTGGAACAACAGATTGCCCTTGCCGACGCTGCAGCCCAGCAGCACCTGGATGGCGTCCACGCCGCAGGCGTCATTCTCCGTGACACAGACGATCTCCTCGTCGTCAGAAAAGCCGATGTTCAGCAGCTCTGTGGCCAGGCGCGCCGCCTGATAACCGATGGCGAGTCCGCCGCAGACATGGCCGTGGAAAGCCGCGCAGCGATCCCATGCATTCTTGTCGATTGCCATTTTCAAATCTCCCTTCGTTTATTTACTTGATGTGCCAGAGCACCGTCACTCTTGTGGTGACCGTGTGCTCGTGCACCTGTCCTTTTTCGTCCGTATGGGCTGCGATCAGCTCCCGGATCGCAGCCTCGTCCGCCTCCGTCAGCGGCTTTTTCAGCCGCGCCCGGTCAGTACACCAGGCCAGGAACTCCGATGCGCTCTGGGGCATATCCCAGGTCTCGGTCACGTAGTACAGCTTCGGCTCATAGCCCTTGTACCAGGCGTAGCTGAAGATGTTCACCAGGTCCGTGTCCAGCGAACGCTCGCCGGGCAGGCCCACGGCGGCATAGCAGGCGTCCTGGATCGCGTTGGTCCGGCGGGTGGGCTTTTCCAGCATGCAGAGGGTCTTCGTGCAGGCGTTGAGCTTGTCCAGCGTGGCGAAATCGCAGACAGCCGGGGTCATGTGGGCAAAGGCCACGTCGAAGGCGCCGCGAAAGCCCATAGCGTCGATGTCCGCCGCAGCCCAGTCGACGGTGGAAAAGCGGCAGTTCGTGACGCCAAGCTCCCCTGCCCTGGCTTCCGCCGCAGCGATCATGTTGGGCGATACGTCCACGCCCACGGCCTCGCCGACGCGCTCTGCCAGCCGGATGGAGTAGCCTCCGGCGCCGCAGCCCACATCCAGCGTGCACTTGCTGCCATCCAGCGGCATTTCCTCCGCCATGCGCTGCAAAAACGCATCCTTTTCCCAAACGGGCAGCGGATGGGCGCCGAAGTGCTCCGCCCGGCGGTCCCAGATGCGCTGCTGCACGGCAGAATCATAGTTTTGCAGCGTCCATTTCTCTTTTAATTCTTTCAAAACGTCCATCGCATTCACTCAACATATACAAGCTTTCTCCCGTGGACCTCCAGCACCTGGGCCTCGACCTGATAGACGTCGGACAAAAGCTCTGCCGTTACCAGCTGCTCGTCGCCGTAGCAATAGACGCCGCCCTTGTGGATGAAGAGGAAGCGGTCGCAGTAGCGCAGCGCCAGGTTCAGGTCGTGGATGACCACGATGACGGTCAGCCCGTCGTCCCGGGCGATCTCCGCGGCGATTCGCATGACCTCATGCTGGTTATGCAGGTCGAGATTGCTGGTGGGCTCGTCCAACAGCAGGATCTTCGGCTGCTGGGCCAGGGCCCTGGCCAGCACGACCTTTTGCAGCTCGCCGCCGGAGAGCTCGTCGGTATAGCGCAGGGCGTAACGCTCCAGGTCCATGCGGCGGATGACGCTGCGGGTTATTTCGAGGTCCTCCTCCGTGGGGTTCATCTTGATGTAGGGCTTGCGGCCCAGCAGCACGGAGTCGAACACCGTGAGCTGGCCCGCGTCCGTCTGCTGCGCCACATAGGCCATGGTGCGGGCGATCTCCACGCGCTTCATGGCATGGACGCTGACGCCGTCCACCTCAATCGTGCCCTTCTGCGGCTCATGGATGCGGTTGAAGCACTTCAGCAGCGTGGATTTACCCGCGCCATTGTTGCCCAGCAGCGCCAGGCAGTGGCCGGCCTCCAGAGAGAAAGACACGTCGCTCAGGATGTTCCTGGTGCCCGGATAGGCAAAGCACAGATCCTTGACTTCGATCATCTCCGCTTCCCTCCCTTGAAGATCAGATAGAGGAAGAGCGGAGCGCCCAGGAAGGAGGTGATGGCGCCGATGGGCAGCACCACGGGCTGCACGATCAGCCGCGCCACCGTATCGCTGAGCAGCAGCAGCACAGAGCCCATCAGGGCGCTGGCGGGCAGCAGATAGCGGTAATCGCTGCCGACCACCCGGCGCATCAGATGCG
>Ga0310690_10004462_pt1 | contig 19838 bp, 21 predicted proteins | sample AusTroGonzalo_MG_2_FD_207661 | JGI IMG/M metagenome (GOLD analysis project Ga0310690, IMG submission 207661) | Bovine rumen microbial communities from tropical cattle in Woodstock, Queensland, Australia - Gonzalo_04 (v2) (version 2) | ecosystem: Host-associated > Mammals > Digestive system >...
AAATTTGTCGGCCTTGGCCCACAGCTCGGGCTCCTCTTCCATGATCCAGTTGCACTGGGCGCTCTTGTAAAGGAGGTCTATGGTCTCTGTCATTCCTACCGAAGCAAACAGGATCTTGTGAAGAAGAGGCGGCTTCGGATCCCCTTTGGCCCTTCTTTCATCCATCCAGACTATTATGTTCCTCAGAGGCTTGTGGTCCTTGTCCAGAATCAGACCGGTATCCCTGATGCATGTGATCGTTACGGCGATTATGTGCGAGAACAGGTTCTGAGTGTCCTTCTCCTTCAGAAGCTTGCCTGCCTCGCAGAGCCTGTCGTAATAGAAATCAGGCAGCTGCTCCGCCCTGCCGCGGATATCTGTCGGAATGCAAGGATAGTCATACGTCACCTGCGACGAAAGGACGGTGTTGCCCTCCTTGTCCAGAAGAAGAGCCTTCATGCTCTGGGTGCCCAGATCGAATGTCAGAACCAAAGGATTGTCCATACTCACCTCTGAAATGGAATTATATCATAACAAGGCCTTTTGACTTCAATTTAGTCTTACAAAACACTGGCAATTATCAGTGCAAATCTACTTTTTTGTTCTGCATGAACGAAAAAACATAACTTTGCTTGCCCGTTGGAGGAAAAAGATGTATATTCGCATTGTACCAATAATTCCCTTAGGGGGTGTATTGGTTTCGACTGGCGGGTTTCAGGCCACCAGCTGCAGGTCAAGCGCCAACTTGTTAAACTAGCAAAACCTATAACTGCCAAGAAAGAAGACGAGATCGTCCTCGACGAAGCAGAATTCGCTCTCGCTGCTTAATCGTAGCCAGAACGGACAAGGTTCAGGATGCCGTGCCCATGGCCCTGTTCCCTGTAAACAACTTGGGCTTGTCTATTGCTGACGGATGTAAGCGGTAGAGACCACCCACACCCTGGGTTCCCCGAAGGACTGACCAGCTGCCGAAGGGAACCGAGATACAATCAGCCGGATCTAAGCCTGTAGACGCTGATGGATGGTTCGTTAGGACGGGGGTTCGACTCCCCCCACCTCCATATTGTCGTTCTGTTTTTGCTACAATTGTACAAAACAGGACGACATTTCTTTTATTTGCTGTATATAAACAAGTTACACAAACTCAAAATTTGCGAAATCTTATCTTTGCTCTGATTCTTCACGATTCTCAAACGCCTTTTTCTACAACTATAAGCTCTGCAAGGAACTATCCTTCCGAGAGGAATTTCATTATTCCGAGAAATGTTTAAAGGTACCGAGATAAATTTCATTGTTCCGGGTGGTGTTTCAAGGTAGTTTCTGAGGATGCCATATCGTTAAGAAGAGTGCCATCGTAATCAATTTCATAGTAAGGGACGCATTTTTGGGAACAGGAACCTTTCCGATAAACTGACGTTCTTCTCTGTGATTGCGGTGATCGGAGTGGTTCTGTTTGGAATCTATCTCGTTGTCCTTACTGTACATGCTTATATTCTGAACTACCGTGCGAAGGTCGATGACGTTGTAAAGCTTTCAAACGAAAACAGCGATACGCTGGATAAGCTGCAACAATGGTTCGGAGAGGATACTCTGACAAGATGTAAAATCGCTGACTCTATCATACACAATACCGGTAAGAAGCTTGTGGACTGGCAGTTCCTTATGCATAATAGCTAAGTACTATTGCGAAGGTATCGCGGCCGGTTGAAATTTGAACCAATAGGGGCTCAGTTTTCACTCGGCTTTTATACATGTACTCACTGTTTTTCCCGTTAAGCATGTGATAGGATTACTTATGGAATCGATTATGGATGCTAAAGAAAAAATAGTTGAGATATTTAGAAAAAACGTAAAAGGGAGAAAACCTGATGTTACAGGCAAAACAGCTACTCATGATGGGAAATATGGACATTGGCTTGAGCAGCAGTTTGGTATTTATGCCAATTCTGATAACTCTGCAGATCTCATGGGATATGAATTGAAAAGCGAAACTACATCTGGAAAAACAACTTTTGGTGACTGGTCTGCAAACATTTATATTTTCAATGACCCAACCTTTCGTTCGGTATTCAGGAGTTCTCTTGCACTACAACGAAGAGATAAATTCTTGGCAATATTCGGGAAACCGAATTCAAACAAAGGCGGACGTTATTCTTGGTCAGGTGAGTGTTGCCCTTCGATAAATAAATTCAACAATTTTGGTCAGCGTTTAATCATTTTAGAAAACAATGACATCGTTGCCGACTATTGCTACTCAAAGGACAAAAGAAACAATAAGCACACAATTGTTCCTTTAGTTCTTCAGAAAGAAAATCTCACATTGGCACGTTGGTATGGTAATTCAATTCCAATATTCAAAACAGGAAAATGCCTTAGAGAAAAAGTCGAGGACAAGTTTAATCAAAATGGTTGGTTCACATGCAAAAAGGATGCTTTTGGTTATTACCAAGAAATATGTTTTGGGAAACCTCTGTCTTTTAATGAATGGATAAAACTTGTAGCTAAAGGAGTTATTTTTTTTGATAGCGGAATGCATCAAGGCAACCCGCGCCCATATTCAGAATGGAGAGCCTTCAACGATTACTGGGATAGCCTAATAGTTGAGAGAATCAAATAGAGTTTCCTGTTCCGGTTTGTACTCAATATCAAGCAAAGGCACCCTAAACAGTTGAGAGAAAATAGCCTCAAGTACACTAACAACTATACTATTTCCAGCTTGGCGATAAAGACTTGTATTGCTGATTATCTGACTGGCTTTATCAAAATCGGCATCACTACATCCCATTAATCTCCACGCCTCCCTCGGAGTAAGGAGCCGAGCGTAATATCTACCTTCTTTGTCCACATAGTCAGTAACAAGCTGTCTTTTATGCTTCTCAAAGAATTCATGCATTGTAACGCCTTTCCAGTAATTTGCATCGAGACAATAACTAACACATTGATCAATCTTTGAATCAATGGGATTCCCTTTTCGCAAATAAAAAGACTGAGCAACATTGTTTTCAAGATAATCATACAAATGATGCTTTAGAACCTGTTGTTTTGGGAAAACATAGGCCCCTTCTCCCAAAATGCTTATACAGAATACCCGCTCTCTGTTTTGGGCTGTTCCATAATTTCTTGCGTTCAAAACCTGCCAGCTATTTTTATAACCAAGCCTTTCAAGGTATTCAATAAACGCTTGGAAATTCTGTCTATGATTCTGCCCAACAAGATTTTTCACATTCTCCATCATCAGATATTTGGGCCTTTTTGCTTCAATAATCTTGCAGCATTCCCAAAGCAAAGAAGACCTTGTTCCAGATCCAGCATCTAGACCGTGTTGATATCCTGCTACAGAAATATCCTGACATGGAAATGAATAAGTAAAAAGATCAAAGTCGGGTATCTTCATGGGATCTATGCATCTAATATCGCCATAATTTTTAATCAATATATTTGCAAGATACATATCCTTAAGTTTGTCTAGTTTAAGCTTCGCAGCCTTATTCTCAAAGGTTTTATAGTCTAGAGGAACATTTATAGATTGAAGATATTCAATCATTTCTTCTTTATTCTCGGGAACATGGTTATCGATTTGAGCTCGCAAGTTGAGAAAATCCGTATGAATACAGGCATATGATAGAAGAACATCTCCTTCTATTTCGGAAACTCCTACAGATTCAAATGGTACACCTATGTTTCTCAATGCCATCCTTTGGCTTCCATAGCCGGCAAAGGCCTCAAAGATTTTTATCGATTTCATAAATTCGCTCATTCCCCATTGATTTGATGCATTGAAGTCAAATCAACTATACTTTATTTTTGCCAAGAATGGAACTAAAATAGGACATGTTGACAGGAGAAAACACATGGAAAAAAGTATCAGTGAAAAAATCAGACAGAAAAGAGTTTCACTAGGATTAACCCAGAAGGAATTTGCCGACGCGCTATCTTTAGGCAAATACGGAGAACGAACACTACGACGTTGGGAAAAAGGAGAAACAAAACCTTCAAATCTTGAATTCAACTCAATTATGTCTTTTGCAAATAAAGTGCCGTTTCCCTCAAGTGACAAACAACTCTTCAGTTTCATTGACTTGTTTGCTGGGATCGGGGGAATACGAATACCGTTTCAAGAACTTGGTGGCAAATGTGTTTTTTCTTCCGAATGGGACTCTTTTGCAAAAAAAACTTATAGCATAAATTTCGGTGAAGAACCCAAGGGGGATATAACAAAGATTCAAACCGATGAAATACCAGACTTTGACATCCTCCTTGCAGGATTCCCTTGCCAGCCTTTTTCCCAAGCAGGATTGAAAAAAGGATTCGCAGACACGAGAGGGACAATGTTCTTTGAAATCGAAAGAATAATAAAAGACAAAAGACCTAAAGCTTTTCTACTGGAAAACGTCAAACAGCTGCGTACGCATGATAAAGGAAGAACTCTTGATATTATTCTTACTCATCTGAAAAATCTGAACTATTATGTATCCTATCAGATTCTTAGAGCAGCCGACTTTGGTGTACCGCAAAATAGAGAGCGAATATATATTGTTGGTATTGATGCTTCACATTTCAATATTCCAGAAAGCTATGAGTTTCAATTTCCATTACCCACCTATCAGAAAACAAATGTAGGAAGCATTCTGGAAGAAGATGTTGATAAAAAATACACATTAAGTGATTCGCTGTGGGCTGGACATCAAAGGCGAAAAGAGCAACACAGAAAGAAAGGCAATGGTTTTGGCTATAGTCTCTTTAATAAAGACTCTGAATACACAAACACAATCAGCGCCCGTTATTATAAGGATGGAAGTGAAATACTAATTGAACAAAAAAGTAAGAACCCGAGAAAACTAACTCCTCGCGAATGTGCTAGGCTACAGGGATTTCCAGAAGAATTTATTATTCCTGTTTCAGACATGCAAGCCTATAAACAGTTCGGCAACTCCGTAGCAGTACCTGTAGTAAGGCAGGTTGCAAAAAGAATGATTGAAGAATTATCCACATTCAACGAAATCACGTAAGACTGTATTGATAAAAAATAGGAGAAGTAACATTGATACTATACGGTATGGTAATTGAAGAAAAGCATTTGCCATCAGTGAATCACTGTACTATGATGCATTCATGAGTGAAATACTTAAATCAAGTGTTCAAGGCCAAGGGCTGTGTCCGTTCGTTCTCTTTCATGGAACGGATCTTACTATTTGGGAATTGTCTTCCCAAAAAAGAGCAGATTTGAATGATTCCTGCTGGAAGATTTTAAATTATCTCGGTCCCGAAATAAGAGAAATGGTGTATGTGATGAGAGACCCTACAAAAAATACGATGAAAGCGCATGATTTTGAGGTGAAGTTTCGACAAATCTTTGGAAATGATGAGTATCCAGCTTTTGCTATTTTTGATAAAGCAGTTAGGACAATTGATAAGGAACCTAATTATCGGCATAACGGTTTCTATGTCACAAATATTCTCAACAGAGCAAAACGATTCGCACTTGAAGCGGTGCATTTCGGTGAAATCGGATTCCTTGCATACCAATCTAGAGTCCTTGCTGAAAGAATCGGACTCGACCTCCATCCAATCACGGATGAGGTTGAGGCAGCTATCGATACTACAATGTGGTATGAGAAACTTGAACACAAGCCGGTTGTATACTGCCTAGAAGGAGTCGCAAAATCAAGGTTGATGGACGAAGATGGAGAAAAGTTTCCGTTTAAGATTAATGATGAATACGAAAACAATGAAGGGTGTTCTTTTCTGCTACCCGACTTTGACTTGGCCAATCCAGAAAAGATAAAAATTTCAATTCAAGAGGTATGAGAGATAAGGCCAAGTAGAAATCCTACTGACTCAGGGAATCGGTATTATTCAAGAGATATTTGTGAAAGAGTTTCTCAAAAAAACCGAGAAAGGTGACTGAGCTATCTATATGGCATTCGCAATGAATCTGCTATCTTAAATTCTTTTGCAGCAATCTGATAATATAACTGTTCTTTTCTCCCGTCCACCGAAGTTTTCTTTGGTGCTTTTTTTTCACCTGCGAAGGAAATATTGTGCAGTTCTGTATATATCCAAAATCTCTCAATATCAGTTCGTCCAATATAATCAATTATAGTTAAATCTTCATCACGCAGGGGCTTCAACAGGATATAGTGGAACAATCGGATTTTGCATGTGTCGGCAAGCCAGTCAAAAGTCTTTCCAAGCCCTTTATCAAATCCAAAACAACCATTTCGTGTGGAGTATTTGTATTTAATTTCAATTAAATTGATTGTCTCATTTTTAATTGTGAAAAAATCCACATTTACTAGGCTGTCATAGTAAACAGACAGTAAATCGTCAGCAAAATGGCGTTGCTCTGCTATTGAATAAAGCAATCCGTTTTTTTTGAAAAAATCAATACAAGCCGTTTGCCTAGTTTCATTTCGTTGATCTAAGGTTGCTGTAATTATCTTGTTTTTTGGGACAAGGCCTTTTCTTTTAATAAAATCTTCAAGGCTTATGTAAGATGTCTCATTATGATTTCTAAATTCGAATTTCTTTTCAGTAAACCTTACAAACCATACATCCATGGCATTAGAAAGTGCTTCTGCAATTCTGCTTTCGACAGATGGTCTAACGTCATCGCCGAAGAAGAAGGAGCAATAGTTCTGTTCGCTACATGAAATCCACCATCCAGAAGAGTAATTATTTTTACTCGGTATAAGAAACTGGTTTTCAAACAAAAACTCACTTACGTACCCTTCCAAAATAGTGTTTTTGTCTTTCTTTAGTTGCCGAATTGCTTCTTCTTCAGTATCAAACATTATGGACTGCCTCTTAAGAGTTATTGTACATTACGTCAAGACTCAAAACAAGATGCATAGAGGTATTGCGGCTAAAAACGTGAGAAGAAGCTTTCATTCTTTAATGCAAATGACCCCTATGTTCGCTCTTTTGGTTCATTCCAACCTCACAATATCGGCTTTTCAATTCTCTATACTCAACAAAACCCATATTTTTATGCATCAAAATACAGTGCAGAAGAAAACCATTTCAATACCACATGTTGTACCCTTCTTCAGGAACATCTCCTGCCTCAAGTTTTCTTTTGATGGATAGAATGGCCATGCGGGCATATGTGGACATTCCGACATCACAAGGACTGTACTGGAGTACTTTGAACTCAAGAGTCTTGATGTCTACAGATATCCGACCATAGCCTTTTGATTCGTCACGCTCAGGCAAATAGCGATAAATCAGTTCATCTCCGTTTCTTCTCTCAAGTCTGTAAGTTACCATCAGTCATCCTCCGCCTTGATTCTCACGCTATTCAGTTTTAGGTTTTTCAGAAATCTGGCGTAATTCCTGATCTCTTCGTCAAGCTCATCATCTGTCAGGAGATATTCCGTCATCCCGTTTTGCGCATAAATATCCCTGAGCTCTCCGACCTTTACACCGATCTGCTTTGATGCATCTATCATGTTGAGTTTGCGGTCTCTGATGAGAGGATAAAGAAGCATTGCTTCACGTTCCTTCACGAAATCATCGATTGATCTTCCGCTTTTTCCTTCCTTTCTTGCTACAAATGAAACGTATGCTTCCGCAACCTCCACATAATGGTAAAAATGATCGGAATCATACTCTCCTCCCCAGTCCTCAGGCTTCGGCAATACCAAGGAAGCACCTTCTGGAATGCCAGTTTCAGCCCAGTCCCGACACAGTTGCCAGTCATTCATCCCGAGCAGTTCCGCCATGATCTTTGCCCATGTGTCCTCGTTTACGACCAATCTACATCCGTCGCTGAATACAGGCACCCCATACTCACTCGAGCGATAGAAACTGTCAAACATATAGCCATGTCTTCTCATTTCTTTGAAAAGGGCATCCTTATGGACGTTGTCCAACTCATTCAACACAGTGTAGTTTTCATCCGTCAGAAACGTCCAGCAGATTACTTTCATTTCAACTTCGGACCCAGTGTTAGAAATCAGATTCTCCACTTAAACACTCCCTCATTGCTTCGTCGTACAGACGCAGTTGTTCGGACTCTTCCTTTTCGCCCCATTCTTCAGGCCTTGGCAGTACAGGATTGGAATCTTCCGGAACTGTCCACGCCCATGTCAGGTAGCTCATTTCCCCTTCTATACCAAGAAGTTTGGCCATGACATCGCCCCATGTCCTCATTGAAACATTGTATTTCGTACCGTCATTGAATACGGGGACTCCATATTCGTATTGCTGATGATGATATCCGTTCAATCTGTAGCCGTGCTGTCTCATGTTCTCGAGAATAGCTTCCAGATGCTCTGGATCAAGAATTCGTTCCTTGTATCGTTTGTCTTGCCAGAATGTCCATTTGACCACTTCCAGTTTTTCGTTCATTTTAAACCTTTCTCCATTATGTTGTTCACGGCAGGGACAATACCCTTCTCATACCGAGTCCTTAGCGAATGCTTGTAGAAAAACTTCCTTCTTGGTGCAATTGATTCCGTCGAGTCTATTAGTTCTCCAATCCTGACCAATGCTTCTGGTATGCGATTTGAAAGTCTGAGCAACGCACAGCTACAATCTGGATTCTCCCTGTTCATGATGAACTGGAACGGATAGATGTATCTTCCCTTGACCCTACCGTTTTCGTCCTCACCGTATTTTTCGAGGAACGCGGATTTCAGATGCAGAGTCTCTTCTGCAATGAAACTGTCATCTGGATCATCGGTTCCCTCCGTGTAATAGGACATGGCCCTTTCGCTGAGATCGTAATTCATGGCACATCCGTTTCCGTAGATGGGAGCCAGAGATAATCTATTTTTCTCTTCCTTTCCGGAATTAATGAGAATGCCCCAGTTGTCACATGTCCTGCCGGTGTGGCCGAGCATTGCATCCACAATGAACATATCCCAGAACCTGTCCCGGAGATCAGTTTTGATGGGTTCAAGAAAATCACTCCTGTTGATAACCTCCAGAACATCATGAAGGAACACAGGCTTGAGTTCCATGCCGCCTATGTTTCCGTAGAATTCTCCATCCACAGGCTTGTTGGCGCATTTGTGGAATTCGGAAAGCAACGGTCCTCCGGAAGTACAGAAATCCCTTGCGACTACAACAAGCTTTCCTTCGTATGTGCCCAGCAGTGTTTCAGGCACTGGAAAGCCCAGATAACCGTAGAAATGACTGCCAAGGTACTCGGACAGGACATTAAAGCCCGTTTCTATGGGGAACAACGGATACGGGGCCCTTCCTACTTTCCTAGGAAACTTCAGTATCCAGTCTTCATCATAATAGACGATTCCGAACTTCTGTCCGGCTGCTCCTCCATACAACCCATGCTTGTTACTCATGGGGCAGTCGGTGAAATCAATCAGTCTTGTTTCCATTTGAAAACCTCCATTGAAGAAGTATTATCAGTTTTGATCATCTCTCTCTCCGTCAGTCGTCCAAGTCGCCGAAGGTGCTGGGATTATATCCCTCTGCCACCATCTCCTTGAAGCATTTGTTGTTATCCACAAGCTCGCTGAATGTAACCGGATAGAATCCGTTGATGTCCACCCCAGCATTTAGCATATGGTCATTTCCCGCGATCAGCGGCCAAAACGGCTGACCCCAGTTGCCATGAATATGTCCGTACACAAGGTAGCTGCCGTGATGTGAACCGTTCCATGCCATCATAGGATAGTGACACATGAAGATGCTGTTTCCGTCCAAAGAGATGAATCCCATCTGATCTACGGACTCGAAATAATCATCCGGATTGCAGTACTTGATCCATGTTCTGTCATGATTGCCCAGAATCAGGTGTTTCTTTCCCTTGAGCTTTCCTAGCATTGAACCGACATCGGTTCCGCTTTTGTATGCGACATCACCCAGAACCCAGACCTCGTCACGGTCTGTGACCCGGCTGTTCCAGTTATCGATGATTGTCCTGTTCATCTCATCCACGTCTGCAAACGGCCGGTTGCATGAACCGATGATGTTTGAGTGACCCAGATGCAGGTCAGCTGTGAAATATGTCATGTAAAACCTCCTGAATAATCAATGCCTTCCGGCACCCAGATACTCACCAAGATTGATCTTTTCCATCGTGATCTCAAAGTGCCTGACGATATCAGCATCCCCTTGCTCAGACATAACAGCCGAGTCTGATTGCGTTTTCTTCGAATCTACAGGTACATCGTTGCCAGTCTTTCCGGAATCAGCACGTGGAATACCTTTGCCGAAAACAAAAGAAGGAGCGGCCGAAGGATACTCCTGAGTCTCAAGTCCTCCCTTATCGGGTTCTTCCATAGCCCCCGCCATTGAAACCACCTCTGTTTCAACCTGATTGTCTGCCGACCACTGCATCTCGACGGGTTCCTCCTGAATGGTGATGGCTTCAGAAGACAAGTAGTAATGGTGAAACTGAACAGTTCTGGACAGCAACATGATAACGAGACCGAGAACAACTACGAGACCCAGGACGGAAACACCTGCCCGTCTCCGTCCCCTGACCATTGCATCGCTCTTGAGCTCTGCTGCGTATCTGGCCTGCCACTCCTGTCTCTCCCTTTCTGCCTTCTCTGTCGCTTCTTGTTCTGCCCGCGCTCTTGCAGCTTTCTCAGAAGCCGCCCGTCTGGCATTTTTCTCTACAGCTTCCTGATGTTCTTTCTCCTCTTTTTCTCGTCTTTCTCTTGCGGCTTTCTCCGCGGCTTCACGCCTGGCCTGCCTTTCCATGTTTTCCCGATGCTCCCGCTCTTCCCTCTCGCGTCTTTCCTTTGCCTCCCTCTCTGCTGCTTCACGCTTTGCCTTGCGTTCTGCAGCCTCACGCTCCGCACGTTCCCTAGCTTCTTTTTGCTTGGCTGCCTGCTGTGCCTTGCGTTCTGCCTCCTCTTCAGCACCACGCCAGAAGCTTTCTCCTCTTCCGTTTCTGTCTATCAGAAAGGCATAGGCATCGCTCACCTTCTTGAACATTTCTTCCGCAATCCTGTCTCCGGGGTGGAAGTCAGGATGGTACTTTTTCGCCATTTTCCGATACGCCCTCTTTATCTCCGATATGGAAGCTTCGGGAGATATCCCGAGCAATACATATGGACTGATATGATGCTCTGCCGTCATGTCTAGGCCTCCTTAACGATTATTTCCGGATGCAACGCACCCGACATCCTTATGTGCAGAAAACGACAAACCGTATAGGGTCAATCTCAATGAAAAGAAAAACCTGCCGGATCAGATCCGAAGAACCATGGTCCGGAACTAAAACAGTATCTTGTACACTGAACCGTCAGCGGACAGATGCACCTGTAATATCCGCAAGCAGAAGACATAGATCGCTGTCTTCCAGAACATAATCATCAATCAGCTTCTTTTCGTGTGAAGTCGTGATGACGAAATTGAAGAGACTTGATACACGGTCATTACGGAAAGCCTCTTTTCCTAGTACGTTTCCATGTCTTTCAGCATCCCGGAATAACTCCAGACTTGGCGTTGAGACATTAAGCAGGGATCCCGGCATCAGGGAAACAGGACGGAGACGGAATCCTGGAGTAAACTCGGGATTGTTGGAAAGACATGGTCCTCTGAGAAGAAATCTGCCCGTAATTGCATAAGTATCTTTGCATCTGAACCCGCACAGATGAATTAGAATCTCGTCTGCATGCAGATACGGAGACTGACCGGGGCTCATTATGCTGATGAACTTATCCGTGAACTTCTCTTCCCTGCTCTCAATCACTTCCCATTCACCGTCATTGAAGACTTCTTCTACATTGAGAACCGGCACCGGTGGCAGGTCGCAATCCGTTGTCTCCAGTCCCATGCGGCCCCAGATGTCCTCAAGTTTCTTACTCAGCACTGAGAATCTGCTCTCAGACTCCCCGATGTCCATAGTAAGAAACAGTGCATGGTAACCGCTACGGCTTCGCATATGTGCGTTCTTGAATGATATTACGTGAAGTGTTTCACTGCACATTTTCACCTCCTGTGAACCATCTGCGGGGTGCTTCCGCTCCGCTTTTCTCCATCCAGTGAAATTCTTTTTCCGCTCTTTCCCATGCAAAACGTTCGGGCACATCCATGAAGAGGAACTTACACGTGCTGTCAACCTGTTCAATGAGAAGATTGTCCGTGTCGGTGAATTCTCCTTCGGACAGCCTCTTCCATGCTTCAAGGATTTCCTTCGGAAGCGGAAGCCTGGACGTCTCACTCCAATCGCGGTCATGGACATCATGGAAGAGCCAGTTCTTCACCCTCATGACCTTGTTCTCGGAATGACCTGTATTCGAAGATATCCTGTGGATATCCACTCCGCATGCCTCGATGTCCCTGTATTCAAGCTCCTCCTGTCCCGCCAGGATCTGGAAAATGTACAGTCCGTATCCGTCAAGGATCCTGATGCAACCATCATCCGTTCCCATGTAGTCGACTTCCATCCTGAACCAGCCCTCTGCCTCACGTCCGCCAAGCAGGGGCTGGTAGGTGGCAACGAAGCTGACCGGACCGTTTTCTTCTTCCTGAACCTCGCAGACCAGCAGCCTGCCCTCTCCCCCGAGGAGAGATGAGCAGTCCGCTTCAGTCCTACCGTCGATTTTCCTGAACCTCACAAGATATTCCGTCTTTTTATTGATCTGCTGCATACTGTACCTCCTTATCTGGTCTCCCCGTCTCCTGCGGGGTCTTTTACGTCGTCAGCGACTATTATCCTGTCCACAATCCCGTACTCCAGCGACTCCCGGGCATCCATCATGAAGTCCCTGTCGCAGTCCACCGCCACTTTGTCCAGAGGCTGTCCTGTGCATCCGGAGATGGCGCGGAACACCTCTTCCTTGGTCCTTCGGACCTGTTCGGCCTGAATCTCGATGTCAGAGGCCTGCATGAACCCGCCTCCCATGGTCGCCAGCGGCTGGTGAAGCAGAGTCTTGGAATGAAGTAGGATATCCCTCTTTCCATGTGTGCCTGCCATGAGAAGCATGGCTCCCATGGAGGCTGCGATTCCAACACACACCGTGCGGACATCACAGTGCACCAGATTCATGACGTCTATCATTGAGAAACCGTCCAGAACGCTGCCACCTGGGCTGTTGATGTATACGGTGATGTCCTCTTCCGGATTCTCATAGTCCAGCTGGAGAAGCATGGTGTTGAAGACCATTGCGGTCTCATTGTCGATGGCACCGTTGAGATACAGGATCCTGGTGTCTTTGATTCTCATAACATTTGACATAGATATTTCTCCTATTTTCCGCATAAAGCGGTAAACCGATGATGTGGAGATGCCTGAAGGCATCCCTCACTGTCTGAAGTCTGTACCTGTCTCAGATCAGGTCGCACGCGTCTACAAGATCGCGTAAAACCGATGTAATGTCTTCGTGATTCTCGTCATCAACCTCACCGACCGGCAATCCTGCCGGATGCTGCCTGATTTCATACAGGATGTCTGCAAGGAATACAGGATGCGGTCTCTTCGGCTCTCTTTTCTGCGGAAACGCTGCTTCGAGCTGCATCCCGTCATCCCCGAAGTCAATGTCTCCGAAGTCCTCGAGATGTCCCATGAAGGGACGGCACGTGTCGTTCATTATGAGGACGTCACCGGCTCCGAATGTCTGGAAATCTCCGCTTTCCAGAAGAGGCACCCTGCGCTGTGTGTACGGAAGCACCATGCTTCCCAGGCGCATCTGAACCTTGGCGATGAAATCCCTGTCGGCGGTATTCATGCACACCCAGACCCTGCAGTTAGACTCTATGACATCCGCTGTGTACTCGTCGTACCGAGCTTTGAGCTGGTTGAGATTCTGGCATGCAAGGACGAACCTTATCCCTCGGGATCTCGATGCGGTAAGGATGCTTGCGAACTGCGGTATGCGCACGAAGGACCCGAACTCATCAAGCAGGAACGTAACCCTATTGGGAAGCCTTCCTCCGATTCCGTCCGCAAGCTCCACCAGGTTGGAGTAGAGCTGTGTCACTAGCATTGATGCCACGGCATACATTACATCCGAATCATCGGGCAGAATCAGATAGAGGGCTGTGGCCTCCTTTCCTACTTCCGTAATGTCGAAATCGGAATCCCCCATTTGATCCATCACGGAAACGCTGTCCGTCATCGGAGCAAGCATAGAATTAAGCACCTGGACTATGCTCGTCACCGTATTTGTCGCGCCCTTATAGAATCCAGACAGCGCATGACGGATACGCAGGATGTCATCCTTCGGCAGAGCTTCGAAGATTTCACAAAACAGGTCGGTATTCTTCTTGTCCTCCTCCATCATGGTGAGCTGACCTGCAACATCCGCGATATTGCGGAATGTCAGTTTCTCGGCAGTATACTGGAGTATGATTTTGGCTGATGCCAGAAGCAAATCCGTGGCGGCATTTTCCCAATATCTGTCTCGTTCGGAGCCAACTCTGTATACCAGAATCTCTGATATCTGCTTGAGATACTGCAGGGCCTTTTCCCTTTTCTCCGGAACTCCCGAACGGAATCCCTCCTCAACCGTCTTGAGGGGATTCCACCTGCAGCCCGTATCCGGATTTCGGTAGTTGATGACCCTGACCCTGTATCCGTACTTCTTCTCCAGAACGGATGCAGTGTTTCGGTACAGCTCTCCCTTGGGGTCGGAGATGACCATTGACTCCCCGCCCTTCGCCATCATCCTGATTGCAGGAATCATTAGACGGCGGCTCTTACCGAAGCCTGTCGTGCCATTGATGAGAACATGACACTCCGGTGGGCTCATTGCAACTCTGCCTCCGGAAAGGGATATAAGAGGAACCCCGGGGGTGGAGACTGTTCTCGCATTCGTCCTGGACACGATGCTGAGCGCGAGGAGCTCCTCTGTCGTAGCCCATCTGGAGCCATCGCTCTTTTCATAGTATTTCTTTGTTTCCATAATGATCCTCCCGAGCTACAGCCCGAACTGCCTGGACGGAGATCCGACCCCGTCGCCGTGCAGATGCTTCGTCTGAAAACCGATTCTTTCCTTCAGCACCGCCGCCATACGGTCGGCAAGTGCACGGTTGTCGGTCTTCAGGATGAGAGAGAAAACCATGCCGGGATGGTCTTCCATATAATCCACAAGCGCCCTGAAGCGCCTGTCCTCTTCCAGGCCCGCATATCCGCTTACATCCACTGCAAAAACGCCCCTGAATTCATGTCTGCTTCGGACTGCGGCCTCGTACGGCTTGTCCATGAAGAAACTGAAACTGTAGGCATCCTCGTCAGGAAGCGGATACCGCTCCCAGATAAGACCACCGCAGTCATCCCGCGATACCTCTCTTTGCTTCGCCTTTTCGGAGATGTAACTCTTGAGGTAATCCCTGTCACAATCCCTGAAGACGACAAGAAGCTCATTGCCTTTGCATGAAGCGATGTCTTCTTGCAACACTTTTCCTTTCTTTTCCGACGGCTCCTTGCCGCTTAGCGCAATCTTATTCATATGCAGCTCCTTGTTTCCCCGGCCATCAGAGATAGCCGAGGATCTTCATGATTCCAATGAGGATTGCGATGCCTCCGGCGAACCTCGCCAGATACTTCAGAAGCAGTGCGCCCATTGCCTTTCCCGTTGACGAATGAAACGTGTTCACCTTTGAAAACAGGATGCACACGATTCCCGCGATGATAAGAATGATTCCTAATGTCATGGAAACCTCCTTTGACAAAATCTCCAGTGCCCGGAAGCATCTCCTTTTGAGCTCCGGTGCAACTCTACGATGTCTCCGCCCTTGGGTGCGGGACCCTGTTTTCCAGAGGCTGACAGCCCCTTCATCTTTCCTCTGTGCATGATTGCATCAGGCACTGGGGTTGGATTTTCATATTTAATTCGATTCGAAATCGCAGAAGCAGAACCCGAAAAGGCCAGCAGACCCCTAAGGACGACAATCAATTGATCAATACTCCGATGAAATGTCATTTTGGGATTCGTGGTGTGGGGATTTGAAATACGGCGAATTGTTGTGAAAAAAAGAAGTGAAATAGGTTACTTCGGTCTAGCCTGTGGTCGTGTTACAACCAAAAGCCTGACCACTCCATAAACGGCTTCATCAGGGAAACCTGAAGGCGATTGCCCGTACGTTTTGGGCCGCTCTATAGTGTATACCGCAAGATATAAAAAAAACCAAGAAAAATTTTACGATTTTTCTTTCAAAAAGAATAAAGAGGCATACAACTACCTATGACAATAATCTAAAATTTGTTTGCTGTCAAGCACTTATGAGATATTTTCAATGATTTCAATAATTCAAAACTCAATTGTTGCCCAGATGTGTTTTTCGTAGCTGTCAGTTGAAGATTCTTTCCATCTTATTGCCGAAGCAACCCCGCCCTATGCTCCAAGAAAGCAAAACTACCGTCATCTTTGTTTTCGCGGCTTTTCCTTTATGTAATTTACGTGATTCATGAATTCCACGAATGAGTAAACACCATCATATCTATCGTCACCCGAAAAGAAAACTAATTTGTTCCGTGCAAGTATTCTTCTAGGCCCATTTTTCTTGCTTTGGACTCGAGTTTTTGCTTAATTTTCTGTACTCTTTGACGTACGGCTTCATCGCTTATTCCTAACTGCTTTCCAATCGCTTCATAGGTCATCTTTTCCTCTTCAGTGTTAGGGAATCTCCATTCTATGATTTTTCTATCTTGCTCTGAAAGCGTGCTAAGTAATTCTTCTATCTGTCGCAAAAGCTCTTTCCTTTCAAAACTATTATCAGGACAAGCAACATCACTTTTCAGTGCATCGCCAACAGTCATTTCTTCATCTCCTCTGGATATCCCTTTTTCAGTGCTAACACCCTCTGTGTTCATACTCAAGCAATCCATCACTCTCGACTCTTCAATTCCAGTTATATCGGCAATCATCTTAACAGAAGGATTTGAACAAACCTCCTCGAGTTCCATTTTTGCCTTGAGAACCTTTTTCAATTCAGCCATCTTCTTTTCAGGAATCTTTATCGCATGGTTGTTCCTAATTGCCTCATCGAAAGCTTTAGCAATATACCAGTCAGCATATGTGAAAAAACTGCATTTCAGTTTCGTATCATATTTCCAGATGGCTTTTGAAAGGATTTTCTCCGCGGCCTCATTAATCAAATCCCCTACAGGAAGATTATAGTACCTGTATCTTCTCGTCCTAATCTCTATATGGACAAGCGTCGCCTCTATGACTTTGTTTCTGGCATCTAAAGCTTCGGGGCTGAGGTTGCCTTTATCATCTCCTTGGACAATTCTTATTAGTCTCCTTATCTGCTCGTCATTTAATTTTATTTCTTCTGTTTTTTTCCTAATGTCTCTTATGTACACTTCAGAGACAGTAACTTTATTCCAATCAGCGTCATTGGTTTGTTGTTTCTCTTCGTCTTCTTTTTCTTCGCCTTTTTTTTTGCTGGCATCAGATTCTTCGAGGTTGTTTTCATCTTCCATTTGAACAGCTCTGATTAGTTTCCTTATCTGTTCGTCACTCAATTCTCCTGTTTTCGTCTTAATGTCTTTGGTATGCATTTGCGAAACATCAGTATTATTCCAATTAGTGCCCTTAGTTTTTTTTGTTGCCATGTCTATTTCCATTCTAATTCGAAATGATGTATGACATTGTAACATGGAAAACAAAGGTCTCCAAATAAAACGGGGTAGAACTTACTTCAGGGATATTCATTAACCAATCTTCCAAGCACTAATCTTTGTTCCATGGGACTTTTCAATGTTTGGCAAAACCCATCGGGTATTGTGCCAACAGGAAGTGTAGTATTGAATCCTGTAAGTTTTGAAGAAATGCATTAAACTCACCAACAATAACTTCATCTATTTATATTTGATAAGAATTATCGTGAATCTCTGCTTCTTCAACAGGGATTAGGCAATATCCGTACAGGATCATCAGGTTCAGAATAATAACCTCCAAATAGCTTTTGAGTGCCTGAAACATCCCTTCACATCATATATGCACTGTCGTTTCATCAAAATCAAACAATCATTTCTATACAAATTACAGGAGTTTGTACATTTGTATATTTTTTTACAAAAACCACACAATTTGTTTGTCTGATAAGGAGTTATTAAGTAAAAAATGTCTCAAAACACACAAAAAACTTGGTTTTAGATAAACTTTTTTTAATTCTCATACGGTTTTTCGTTTTATAATGGTACGGGGTTCAAGGATGCAGACAAGAAAAAACCGCTTTTCCACAAACAATGAGCAGAGAATCATTCACTCAATCGAGACAGACCTGCAGGCATATTGTGCTGAGCATCTCAGGCAGAGGCTGACAGAAGAAGGTCTTTCATTGACGGAGGAAACGCTCAACGATACGGCTGAAAGGTATGCATCCAGACTACTGTCCGTCATCGTCATGTCCGCAAACAACACGATCGAAGACGACATGTCCAACATCATGAAACTTTTGGGACGGAGAAAAGAGAAATGATTTCCCTCATTATATCTGGCTTCTCAAATGATCTGGACAAATCTGATAAAGAGGAGAATACCCGATTAGAACACTAACCTACGGGGAGAAAACCATATATGAAGCTAAAGTCCCGGTTGCTGAGGGCTATCCATCCGGTAGTCACTCCAAGAAGCGGAATCAGAATTGGTTCTGCAATCAAGATAGGCACAGAAACTCTGCTTGAAGTAAAGTATAGGAAAAAAACTGACTACATCACCACTGTTGAACTCGTTGAACTGATTGAAAGGAAAAAGGTCAGCAAGATCTTATTCCTCGGATCTATTGAGTCTGCAGGATAGTACAAAGAGGAAAAGACACGGCAACGGGATAGAAGGTATCCCGGCCCTATTCTAAAAGCGTCAAGGAAAGCTAGTTCTCCACTTTTGTAGAAGAACAGTTCCCTGACCATGCTGCAAGCTAGTCTGACGCATAAAAACGCAGTCATACAGTTGCAGATTTGACAAACGCTTCATTTCCAGAAGTGAAGCCCAGTCATTTTCTGCATTGTAGGGCTGCGTTTTTTTGTGCCCAACGGAAACTATCCGAGATTCGAACACTTATTAATGAACCCAATCACCTTCATGCAAGTCATGGAGGCTGTCATAAGCACCCCTGTCCGGGATGCGCGAAATAAACAACAGGGATCCTGAGATGCTGGCCACAGCTCGCTTGACAGGATCCCGAATCTCTCTTCTCTGACATCTGGTCAAGCGGACGTACAGAGCCAACTCGGCAGGAGAACCTGCCGGGCGGTGCTTTGTGCGTCCGTTGGCCGTCTGCATCTCCCGAGCCTGCTCCTGCGACAAGGAGCGAGCCATGATGAGCAAGGCTCAGATCAACAGCATCTCGACCGAAGGTCAGAAGCTGTGTGATGCAATCATGTCGGATCCCGACTGCTGGATCTACATCGATGAACAGAAGGAGCAGCATATCGCTGCCCAGAAGACCGATAAGGCCAAGGCCAAGATCGAGAAGATGGACCGTTATGAGTTTCTGGTTGAATTCCTGATAAAGCCGGAATACCGGAATGAGAAGACCACTGCCCTTCACGCCATGAAGGATACATGTCTGAGAGACTCAAACGGATGGGAAGTTCATATAGAGGATGCCGTTGATAGGACCGAATTCACGAAGCAGTTCCCTTGCAATTCCCGAGGCTATGACTTCGAACGTGTAATAGAGAACTTCGAAGGCCTCGATGAAGTCGAGAAGGAGATTCGGGAAAACACCACTCCAAGACAGCGTCACATCCTCTACTCCAGCCTTGTCGATGGAGCCACCAACGAGATGATTGCCAAGGATCTCAGGACCAATGCAGCATCGATTGCCCAGCAGAAAAGCAAGATTCTAAGAAAACTCAGGAAAAATGAAAAGCTGAGGTTATATTTCGCGTCCCTCAAAGGCAAACCATATGGAGGGACAAAATGAACACCCTGAAAGTCACAGTAAGCAAATCGGACAAAATTCCTGCAAACATCGCCAGG
>Ga0310690_10004463_pt1 | contig 19835 bp, 17 predicted proteins | sample AusTroGonzalo_MG_2_FD_207661 | JGI IMG/M metagenome (GOLD analysis project Ga0310690, IMG submission 207661) | Bovine rumen microbial communities from tropical cattle in Woodstock, Queensland, Australia - Gonzalo_04 (v2) (version 2) | ecosystem: Host-associated > Mammals > Digestive system >...
TCCCGATGCCGACCCAGGTCGAGGCGATACCGAACTTCCAGCCGAACTGGCCGGCATAGCCGACGAAGATAACCGCCGAAAAATAGGAAGTGCCGTAAGCGAATGCCGTCAGCCAGGGACCGACGCTACGGCCGCCGAGCACGAAGCCGTTCACGTCCGTGGAATGCTTCCTGCAGTAGAAGCCGACGTAGATCATTACGCCGAAGAATACTACGAGCATACCGATTTTGAGTGCCAGATCACCGAATGCCATATTGAACCCCTCTTTCCGGGTACCGCTGTCATGAAAAAACCTCTGCGTCCGTCAGGACACAGAGGGCGAATTCATTCCGCGGTACCACCTCATTTTACCGCCCTGTCAGGGACGGTCTCCGGATACTTTCATATCCTTTGCGCTGTATCGGGCGCCCCCGGCTTTCCTACTTCCGCTTGGGTTTCAGTCCGCCGCTCCGGAGGGTATTTCGGAAAGAGGATTCCGGCCGCCTCTCACCACCCGGCGGCTCTCTGAACGGAACAATCTTCTCCCTACTGGATCTCCTTCATTGCACCGACATCGTAGTATGAAACCCGCTGACCGTCAAGATGCTGTACAACGAAAGAACAAACAAACGAAGCACAGCAAAAAAACGCATCCCCAAATTCCGCGTAATCATTGCTGAAATCTTGACCGTTAATTCTGAATCCTGCATTCCGAATTCTGAATTTTCACCAGCAGCACTCTGCCCTTCCCGACGGAAACCGTCGCCTTCCCTCCGGGAATCACTTCGTTGCTGATCCCATACTGATACTCGCTGGTAATCTCCGCCCCCTCAAGCGGGTATTTGGCTCCGCGGATCGTGATATCCTGCGCCGTTCCGCTGATGTTCAGCAGGGAGAAAAAGGCGTATGAATCGTCGATTTCCGCCGTGCCGCGCGAAACGATCTCCATCTCTGAATAATCGTCCGCGATCTGCGCCTTTTTCCCGATGGAATCCAGCCAAAGCAGCAGGGAAACGTTCCCGAAGGTATGGTCGAATCTCTCGCCGATCATGCCGATCAGTAGAAAATTTTCATATCCGCGCCTGACCGCTTCTTTCGCCGCGTACACCGAATCCGTATCGTCCTTTTCCCTCGGGAGCGCGATCGTTTCAATGTCGGTATCCGGCCGTTCGCTTGAATCAAAATCCCCCACGATCAGCGAAGGAGTGATCCGCAGTTTCTCCGCGTGTCGCAGTCCGCTGTCGCAGCAGATGAAGAAGTCATCCCCGCGCAGGATTCGGCTGATCCGGCTGTAATCGCCGATCTCCGCCCCGCCAATGATCACACATCGGTTCACAGGCATTCCCCCTCCTTCCGCTTCGGGTCAGCCCGAAGCCTGTTCCAGCGCGTCACGAATCTGCCGTTTGTACCGGATGAATTCCGGCTGCAGGGTAAAGTCCTTCCTTTCTTCCCTGGGCGTCCCGATCCGGATTTCATGATGGATCTCGCCCGGACTCCCCGTCATCAGGTAGATCCTGTCAGACAGCAGAATTGCTTCATCCGCGTCATGGGTGATCAGAATGGTTGAAAACCCGATCTTCTGCATGATATCCATATACCAGGTATGGATCTGCCCCCGCGTAATCATATCCAGCGCGGAAAAAGGCTCGTCCAGAAGGATAACGCCGTTGGAGCCCAGATAGGTCCGCAGAAGCGCGGCGCGCTGCCGCATCCCTCCGGACAGCTGCGCGGGATAGAGCATCTGCGTCCCTTCCAGGTCAAACTGCCTGAAATACGGGTCCGCTTTGGCCCTTGCCTCTTCCTTTTTCATCCCGTGGATTACCAGCGGAAGCGCGACGTTGTCAATCACCCGCTTATGTTCCAGCAGCAGGTCCTTCTGCAGCATATAGCTGATCTGCCCCGGTTTTCCGGTGATTTCACTGCCGGACAGAAACACCCTTCCTGAATCGGGCTTCACAAGGCCGGACATGATATTCAGCAGCGTTGTCTTGCCTGATCCGCTCAGCCCCAGCAGGGACACAAGCTCGCCCTCATCCAGATGGATGCTGATATCCCGGATAATCAGCCGCGAATCATAGGATTTGGTAATGTGCTCTGTTCTGAGCAGTTCCATCTGATCACTCCCCGGGCAGATAATCGTTGCTGAACCCGGTGCCGCTCAGGTCATGGACCGTCAGCCCGTTTTGATACAGCCAGCTGTAGAATCCGTTCCATCTTTCCGGCACGATCGTTCCCCAGGCGGACGCATCGGCAATATAGCGCCCGGCAAGCCATTTCTGGCTTGCGTATACCAGTTCCCGGGAATCTTCGAGCGCGCCCGTCGTATCTCCGGCAATCAGCATCTCCGCCGCTTCCTCAGGGTGTTCGCTCGCATACTCGTAGCCTTTCGCCGTGGCTCTCAGGAAAGCCTTTGCCGTTTCGGGATCATCCCGCAGAAAATCATTGTTGGCAAGGATCACCGGTGTATAGTAATCCAGTTCCGGACTCAGGGAAGCGAAATCCCAGTATCCGCATTCAACATCGCTGAGTTCGGCGTTGATGCCGCTCCATCCGTAGAAAACCCACACCGCGTCGGTCTGATGTGTCCTCAGTGCGGCCGGTTCGTCCGTGATATTGTTCGGGATCAGCTTCACCTTGCTGAAATCCCCACCTTCTTTTTCCATGCAGTATCGGAGCATCGCCAGTTCAATCGGACTATCCCAGGTTGAATAAATCCTGTCTTCCAGTCCTTTGGCGCTCGTGATGCCGTCCTCCGCCCGGGTCAGGATTCCCGAGGTGTTATGCTGCAGGATCGTGGCCACTGCGGTAATGTTAAGCGGTTCCTCCAGATCCAGGGAGGCGGCCATCGTATCCTGTGCGTCAACGGCAAACTGGGCCTGATTTGATGCGCACATCAGCACTGCCCCGTTTTCCGGCGGCTGAACGATCTGCACCTCCAGTCCTTCCTCCCGGTAATAGCCCAGGGCTTCTGCGGCGTAAACCCCGGTATGGTTGGTGTTGGGTGTCCAGTCCAGGCAGAATACGATCTTTTTCAGGTTCTCCGCCCCGGCAAAAGCCGCCGGAATCATCACCAGCAGCATAATCGTAAGCAGGATAGCCGTTATTTTTTTCATCATGGTCTGTACTTCCTTTCCTCCGGTCTTTTTGCGTTATTCATGCATCATCTGTTGCGTCTTCTCCGTCCGGTATCTGAGCCAGGGCATCGACAGATCCCTGATCACGTTGACCAGTTTCATCAGCAGCAGGCTGACGATCACGATCAGCAGGATCACCGCAAACATCTTGTCGAAAGCATAAGCCTTTCGTACCCGTGTCATATAGACACCGAGTCCTTCAAACCCGCCAAGCCATTCCGAAATCACCGCGCCCACCACCGCGTACGAAGCGGAAATCCGCAGGCCGGAGAAGAAATAGGGCAATGCCGCGGGCATTTTCACATGGCGGAATATCTGCCTCCGGGTGGCATTCATGGACCGCAGCAATGCGACGGCATCCGGGTCGATGCTCTTGAACCCGTCCAGCAAACCTACCGCAATCGGGAAGAACGTCGTGATCACAACCAGCATTATCTTCGGTTCCATGCCAAAGCCCATCCACAGCACCAGCAGCGGCGCAATCGCGATCGTCGGGATGGTCTGGGTAACAACCAGCAGGGGCATCACTGCCTGCTCCAGCATCAGAAAGCGTTCCATCAGACAGGCCAGTCCGAACGCGAGCGCCGTTCCGATCAGCAGGCCGATCGCCGCCTCGGTTACGGAAACAAGCGCGTGGCGCATCAGGTTGTGAAAATCACGGATGAAGGCGCTGACCACGTCCGCGGGCGACGGCAGCATATATCCCGGAACAATGCCGCTTGCCGACAGTCCCCACCAGATCAGCACAATCAGGCAGAACGCTCCGGCCGGAAGCAGCTTAGCCCTGATATTTGCCGATCTTCTTTTCAATGGAAAGAACCTCGCCTTCCGGTTTGTAGGAGATCTTGACATAGGCCGCAACCGACGGTGCGCCGGCCCTAATCGCAATATGCTGGCATTCCTTCACAATGTCCATCAGCTCGTCATAGGGTCCCTCAATCGTTGTCTCAAAAGGCCCGACAAAATAGTTGTATCCCGTCCCGGCAATATAGGCGATCACCTCATCGACGATCCTGCACAGTTCCTCATCATCCGCAACCCCGGGTAAACTCTGAATCGCTACGCTTGCTTCCATGTTCTTTTCTCTCCTTTTCATTTGCAAAATATAAAACCGAAGGGAGCCTGGGGGTGAAGTGCCCGGCAGCCCGGAAAGTTCGGAAAACCCTCCGGACATCAAAAAAAGAACCCCGCATCGGGAGGTTCATTGCTTCAATGTTTCCATAACGAAACCATTCTCGCTTCCCTACGCCGGTATTGGCCGGATCAGGTAATGAGGGTCTGTAATTTCTTACAATCTCAGCAATTGCTCCCCTAGCACAGGGGAAGCATAAATCAATCTTCCTTAAAAGTCAAGTGAAAATCCCCCTGATTGACTTTAGGAAACGTTTACGGTATGATAGCCTCCGTAAACGATTTCATTTTTTGCATTTTTTACCGTCAGGAGTGGTTCACATGGTCAGACTGAAAGATATCGCGGATGTCTGCGGCGTCTCCGTTGCCACCGTTTCCCGGGCCCTCAACGGCCTCACAAACGAAAGTAAGGAGCGGACTGCCTTCATCCGGCGAACCGCGCAGGAAATGGGATATTTCCCCAACGTCGCCGCGAAAACCCTGAAAACCAGCCGGTCATACAATCTCGGTATTCTCTATGAAGATCGGATGAATCACGAATATTTCAGTTCCCTGATCGATGACCTGCGCCGCGAAGCGGATGCAAAGGGATATGATCTGACCTTCCTCAGCCGGAGCGGAAACAGCGAGAACAGCTATTATGAGCATGCGCGCCAGCGCAGCCTGGACGGTGTCATTGTCCTGCAGGCGGATTATGATGATCCCGGTATCATCCGTCTTGCCTCCGGCAATATCCCGACAGTGATCATTGACCATATCTATGAAGGCTGCGATTGCGTAATCAGCGACAACCGCACCAGTATCGAGCAGATCGTCCGCCACGCCTGGAACCTCGGCCATCGCCGGATCGCCTTTATCCAGGGGGAAAAAGGCGCTGTCAGCCGCGAGCGCATGTCCGGTTTCTATAAAGTCTGCGCCGAGCTCGGAATCCGGGTGCCGGTCGCCTTTGTCCGGGAAGGGCATTTCCATGATCCCGCCGACTGCGTCCGGATTATCGAAGAACTGCTGCAGTTGGAAGAAAAGCCCACCTGTATCCTCTGCCCGGACGATTCCAGCTGTCTGGGTGCTCTCTGGCAGCTGGCAGCCGTGGGCATCAGGGTCCCGGAAAATGTCAGCCTGGTCGGCTACGACGGTCTCCGCATGAGCCGGATGATGCATCCCTGCCTGACCACCTACCGTCAGGACACGGCGCGGATCGCCGCAGAGGCCATCAATCTCCTCCTGGATGCCATCACAAATCCCGAAACCCATGTCCCGCGTCAGATCACTGTTCCGGGGATGCTGATTGAGGGGGAAACGCTCAGATGAAATGCTCAACGCGTCTCCTTAGTCTGCTCCTGATGCTCTCCCTGTTTCTGTTTTCCCTGAGCGGCCTTCTCCCTGCCTGTGCCGAAGAAGCGGAGGAGATCGTCGAGGATGTGCTGCTGGACGAGCCCGATCAGGAAGAGCCGGAAACCGAAAAAGAAGCGGACAATCCCGGGCCTGCTTCCTATACAGCCCGGGATGCCTTTATTGATGATATGATCGCCCTTGGGAAAGAGCTTTATGAGAAGGCCGGCGGCAAACTGCAACGCGCTCATTACAAAGGCGATATCTACGTCTGCAAAAACTTTACCGTCTATGTTTTCCGGCAGACTCGGGATAAATACCGCATGGCGGAATACCCGGACAGGGAACTGAAGATCCCCAACAACCTGCCTGCCAAACAGTGCAAACCCCATTCCTATGGCTACTGCTGGGAGGAGATCCCCGCCTCTGACGGCAATCCCTTTGAGCAGGCCGCCCAGTTCCTCTATGACTCAAAGCTTTCCAAAGAGGAAAACCGTGCCTTGGCGGAAGAGTTCATGAAGCAGGCAAAGAAGGGCGATTTTTTCCAGATGACCGGTGACTATTCCGGCGGCAAAGGAGCCCACAGCGCCATCTTCATCTCGGATTACGATCCGGATACAAACACCGTTCATTCTATGGACAGCAACCGTACCGGAAAGCGGATCAACGGTCTCCGGTACGGTAAAGTCCTCTTTGACAGCGAGATGTCTATCGACGAGTGGATCGGCTTCTTCTGCCGGAAGAAGTGCGGCGCCACCCTCTACCGTCTCCGGGACGATATCATCTTCGCGGAATAAAGTCCCTTGTGATTATCTCACGTTTACATCCAGCACTTTTTCCTCTCCGTAGGGGAAGACCACCATTGTTCCGTCATCAAACGTGACCGCCTCGACCTTAACCACCACCCGCTTCGTGGCATTGTCAAGTCCGTTGATATAACTGCTGAAATACCTTGTTGTCACCCGCTTTCCGGGGGCCACGTTCATAACGCATCCCGGGAAAGAGCTGCCCATCAGGCCGCCGTTCTGGTCATAGCAGTCAACCTCGAAACCCATGTACTTGATCCGCCGGTTGATGCAGCGGTTCACAACGTCCACCTTGATCCGCCCGGTCTTTAACCCGTAGCGGTTTACTTCCCACCACAGGTAGTCGACGTCAAACGCGTTTTGGGCGTCCGGTTCCACATAAACCGTTGTGCTTGCCTTCACGCCGCTGCCGTCCCTGGCGGTTGCGGTAATTGTCACTTTACCGGGTGTTTTTCCATAGACACGTCCGTTCGTGGATACAGTTGCGACTCTGTCGTCAGAGCTGGTCCATTCCAGGTCGCTGTTGGTTGCGTCAATGGGTTCTGTGTTATAGGTCACATACATGTCCTCATACTTCAGCAGCGTGCTGCTTTTGGACGCGAACGTAATCTTCTTGAGCGGGCGAACCACATCCACGATGAGCGCTTTATCCACATTGCTGCCGTCCGTTGTCGTGCAGTGAATGAAAGTCCTGCCGGGATTGACGCCGGTAACAGTACCGTTATTGCTCACCTTGGCGATGCTTTCGTCGTTTGAACTCCATACAACGTTCTTGTTGGTGGCTTCCGCCGGATAGACTGTCAGACCGACTTTTTCTTTTTTGCCGGTAAAGACCGTCAGGTTGATGTCCGGGGCAAGGACGATATCGGACACCGGCTGAACTACCTGCATGTCCATCTTTACCGTCGCTTTGCCTGCCGGGTCCTTGACCGTCACGCTCACCTTGCCGGGGGCATTGCCCATCAGCTGCCTGCTGGCTGTCACGTTTGCAACGCTGTCATTGCTGCTTGTAAAAACCAGGTTGTCCGTGGATGCGCCCGCCGGTTCCACCTGGATCAGATCAGGCAGATAAACGCTCGCGCCGACATTGATCACGGACTGTGCGCCCGGCGCAACTTTGATTTTCGCAATCGGCACGTCGGCGGATTCCGCCAGGGCGGCTGGCGCCAGCAGTGCCAACACCAGTGTCAGGATTAGGATGATTCGAATTTTCTTCATGGGGATGTCTCCTTTCATGTAGCTCATTGTTCATACCGTTTACATTCAGAAAGACGAAGCTGACGGGAAAAAGTTCCGCACTGTTCTTTTTTCTCTTGTCTTTATCATATCATTTCCGACATATCCGGTGCAAGATGTCCCGTCCTCATAAACGTCTGTTCTGTGGAATGCTGTATTCTGTACCGGCAAACAACAGAATTATTCTGAAAATCCTTCCCAGCCTTCGTTCAAAGTGCCGACAGCCTCAGCTCCGGGATCCAGCGACTCCACATTGACCGAGATTGTAGACCGGTAATGCTTTTCAAGAAGCACTTCCGTCTCGTCATCCCCGAAGGTCATGGTCTCATATGTGCCTTCCGGTCCGAAGGCTTCCTTGAGCCCGAACCATTGCTTTCCTGATCCGTCCTTGATGGTATACACGCCGCTGGGCAGCGGAATCCTTGCTGTTCCGGTTCCTCCGACAAACAGGTTCGCAACTGTCTGCCCGTCTTTGACAAGCTTGATCAGCATGGCGTAATCATCCGGCAGGTTGATCTTGAAAACCAGTTCCGATTCCCTGCCTTTGAGGGATGGGTCCTTCGTGATGATTCCGTCCTTCGGCCAGGGCTGCAGGCATTCCTTTTCCTTTTCCCTGGCAAGCTCGGAAGAACTTCTTTGGAATGCGCTGTACGCACTGTAGAACTTTTCTTCCCTCATATACTCCACACCCTGAAGGCAGTCCTCATCAGGATAGATATCAACATCCACTGTCACTTTGCTTGCCGGGTCCTTTTTGTCCTTGAATTCGATTTTGCCATTGTCGAAAGTCCCGCCGTCTACATGTACAGTCACTTTATTTCCGTTTTTTTCTGTTTGATACTGGATGGATTTCCCGGTCGCTTTGACTGTCACGTCTTTCTCCCAGTCCGCTCCGAAGTAGTCCACGTCAAATGAAGCGCCTTCCGGCTTTGTAACGGTCAAATGTTCGGTTTCACAGCGAAGGGACGGAACACACAGTAACACTTTGGCCTGTTTTTTGCTTCCGTCGTTTGTGGTCGCTGTAACCGTCACCATGCCGGCGGAAACGGCGGTGACAGTGCCGGTACCGTCAACCGTGGCGATCGCCGGATCGCTGCTTGTCCAGGTCAGGGATTTGTCGGTCGCGTTTTCCGGCAGAATCGTATAATCAACAGTCAGCGTCTCACCGACATTGACCGGTGTTTTCGCCTTCGTATCAATTTTGATGGTTTTGACGGGCTCCACCACTTGCACCTTCAGAGATGCGGAAAGCTCTTTCCCTTCCGGCAGCTCAGCATTGCAGGTTATGGTTGCCTCCCCTGCGGCAATTCCCCTGATCGTCCCGTTCTGTACGGTGGCGATCTGTTCATCGCTTGACGTCCATTTGAATTTAAGCGCTTTGGGCGTTTCAACATTCTCCGTAACAGGTGAAGCTTTCGCTGTTTTCTTGACGGGTATAATGATCTCGTCATTCTCAAAACGCAATGCCGGTTCTGAATCGGCAAGCGCCTGCACGCATGCGCAAAGAAGCGCAAACGCTAAAACAAAAGCAACCGCAATTCGAACTGTTTTTCTGTCTGGCACACTGATCCCTCCCTGTATTCACCTATTGTCCGGTTCGTTTTCTATAATATACCATACAAGCAGGAAACGGGAAAGAGCCTTCGTTTTTTTTCGTCCGTTTTCCGCATCAGAGCAGCCGGTTTCCCTTTCCGTGTTCTTTCAGCCGTTACCGATGATGCATCGAAAAAAGCCACGCTGCTTTACATACAGCAGCATGGCCTTTTTCGCTGTTATCCGGATCGGAAAACCCGGTCCGCCTTCAATCTCAGAACGTAATGACTTCCGGTTCGGCTGTGAACGAGCTGAAGGTAGCTGTCGCGTCCTTCAGGTAAAGCATCTGCATATTGTCGTCATCCGCGCTGTACATTTGCTTCAGTGCGGGCATCTTTTCCAGCATGGCAACCTTCACGTCGTGATCGTCGTCATTCACAAGCTCGCCGGCAACGCGCAGCCAGGTGCCGTTCATGCAGGCGCAGATTTCGACAAGGGGATTGGCGGCAATCTGTTTGGACGTACGCTTGCTCTTCCCGGTAATGAAGTAAAGTTTTCCGTCCCGGAGCATCACCGCGCCGAAAGGCCGGACCCTGGGCTGATTGCCGTCCGCGGTTGCCAGATAGAAGGTCTGCGCGTCGTTCAGGTAATAATATACCTTTTCAATGCCTTCTGCTTTCTCGCGCTTCTCAAGCTCCGCAAGCATTGCCGCCGCGTTCGCCTTCAGGTAAGCCGCCAGATCGGCGAGCGAAAGGCCGAGTTCCTTGTTCAGGTACTCTTCCGCCACAAGCAGGTTGGCAATCCGAACGCCGAGGTTCACAAATCCCAGTTCAACTTCTCCGCCGAAGGCAACAATCTCTTCCTGTCCCCCGTCGTTGATCAGGCAGACCGTATCCGGAATGCCGTTGCCGTCAAAGTCATGCAGATAGAGGTTGAACTCTCCGTTTCCGCTGAGGTCAATAGCAATCGTGTCAATCTTTCTTCCGATTTTTTCACTGGCGAAGCAGACATCCGCCATGCCGTCGCCGTCCAGGTCCAGCGCGATTTCTCTCCATCCGCTGCGAACCAGCATCTTGCTCAGTTCCGGATCATTCTTGATTCTTTTCTTTGCTTCCTGAATGCTGATCTTTCTGACTTCCATTGGATAAATTCCTCCTTATTTTTCCGCATTCTGCGGTGTATTTCACTTTCGGTCTCACGGCACTCTGTCCCGAATGACCGTCCTGCCGGATTCTTCAGTTATCTGGTATATGCGTTTTATGTTTTGCAACAGGCATTATATCAGAATAATTCCGTTCCTGCAAATTCTTTCTTTCCCCTTTCTATTGCAAAAGGCTGCCGCCTGATCAGGTGACAGCCTTTGATATATGATTTTCTGTGCTTTACCCTTTTTGCAATGCCGGAGTCGAAGCCTTCTTCGCTCTGGTCTTTTCCCGTCCGCTCAGCACCACGCTCTGCAGCAGGATGAAAACTCCCAGCAGCGCGCCGCTGGCCATATCCTGCCACCAGCTTTCATTCAGCGGGCTCAGGCCGATAATCTTCTGGATCGTCGCCAGAATCATGACGCCGAAGAAGGTACCGATCACGTTGCCCACGCCGCCGGTCAGCAGTGTACCGCCGATGATGGAGGCCGCGATAGCGTCCATCTCGCTGCGCATGGCCACGCTGGCATTCCCGGCAGGCTTGTGCATCAGGAAGATGAATCCGGCCAGCCCGCTCAGCACGCCGCTGATCACATAGCTCAGGAACCGGGTCCGCCTTACATTGATGCCCAGCATCAGCGCGCTCTGCTGGTTGCCGCCCAGGGCATAGATGTTCCGGCCCAGTTTCACGTACCGCAGCATCAGGAAGGACAGAATAACAATCACAAGTGCTACCACTGCGCCGATTTCCAGCTTGGCGGGAATCAGGTTGCCGTTCTGGGCCACATAGCCCAGAAAAGGAATCTGAATCTTGGTCTTCACAAGCGCCAGGAAAGGTTCATGGGTTACCTTCACGGGGTTCACGGAAAGGATTGTTGTCAGCCCTCTGGACAGGAACATACCGGCCAGCGTAACAATGAATGGCTGGATATCCAGATAGCTGATCAGGAAACCCATGCCGGCGCCGAAGGCCAGGCCGATCCCCAGGGCCAGCAGGAACGCCACCAAGATGCCGCCGGCGCTCTGCATACCCGTTCCGTTCAGGAACAGGGCGCAGGCCATGACTGTCAGGCTGATCACGCCGCCGACGCTGATGTTGATACCGCCGCCGATCATGACGATCGTCAGCGCGCAGGCAATAATAATGAGGTACGCGTTATCATTCAGCAGATCGAATACCTGCTGCACTTTCAGGAAGCCGCCCCCCATAAAAATCATGGCGGCAAAATACATCACAAAGAAGATACACGTGGCAATAGTTGTCAGCAGCTGGGTATTGGTCAGTGGCTCTCTCCGTTTCATTTTACTCCACCCCCTTCGCTGCGGACGCCTGCAGTCTTCCTGCTTTGATCCGGGTGATCAGCGTCGAGATCTTGTTCTTGATCACCGGAGATCCGGCCACCACGATGATGATGATCACGATGGCTTTATAGGCTTTGACGTTGACCGGGGGAACGCTCATGGAATACAGGGTTGTCGTCAGCATCTGGATAATATAGGCGCCCAACACGCTGCCCAGCAGCCGGAACTTGCCGCCGCCCAGATTATTGCCGCCGATGGCAACCGCAAGGATGGCATCCATTTCGATGTCGACCAGCAGCGTCTTGTGGTTCAGCTGGTGCAGCCGGCTGACGCCGATCACCGCCGCAACCGCAACGCATACGCCCAGGATCACAAAGCTCAGAAGCTTGATGGCCGTCGGGTTGATGCCGTTCAGCCGGGCCGCGCCCTGATTGATACCCACGGATTGGGTATACAGCCGCAGGTTGGTGAATTTAAATACAAGTGCCAGCAGAATCGCCATGATGATAACCGCGAAAATCGGGGTCGGAATCGGAATGCCGGGAATGGTCTTGCCCAGTGCGTCGATAATCGGACTGGTCAGCTGCGGGGTTGCACTGCCGTTGATCCAGTACGCAATGGATCGGCCGCAGGAGAATAAGATCAGGGTTGCGATCATCGGCTGGATCTTGAACACCGCTACCAGCGTTCCGTTGAACATCATAAAGGCGATTGTTCCCAGTACGCACACGATAAAGCCCAGGATCGCCGATCCTCCCGTAATCCCGTTGTCCGTGTTGGCAATCTTCACAAAGAAGGCGCCCGCGATCGCGCCCACCGCACCAACGGAAATGTCCTGCCCGCCGCAGGCCGCGGTGACCAGCGTCATGCCCATGGCAATGATTGCCAGGCTGCTCGCGCTGTCGATAATGCTGATCAGGTTGCCGCTCAGCACCTGGTTTCCGCTGTTGTTCGTCGCCATTTCAATGCTGAAAAAGCTCGGATCACGGATCAGGTTGAACAGCACCAGGATGCCCAGCGCGACCAGCGGGATCATCAGCTGACCGAGACCGCCGCTTTTCTTTGCAGCTTTCTTTACCGCACTCATCTTACTGTTCACCTCCCGCGATGGTCTTCATAACTTGGGCCTGCGTCAGCTGCTCCCCGGTCAGCTCGCCCACGATATTCCGGTCTCTCATGACGATCAGCCGGCTGCAGGTCCGCAGCATTTCCTCAATCTCGGAGGAGATAAAGGTAATGCTCATGTTTTCTTCATTGGCCAGTCTCAGCACCAGTTTCTGAATCTCCAGCTTCGTGCCCACGTCGATGCCGCGGGTCGGTTCGTCCAGAATCAGATAGTCCGGATGGGTCAGCAGCCACCGGGCCAGGATAACCTTCTGCTGGTTGCCTCCGGAAAGGCTCCCCACCGGCGTTTCCTGGCTGGCTGTCTTGATGCTCAGCGCCTTGATGTACTCATCCGCGAAGGCTTCCATCTGGCTCTTGCTCATCGGGTGGAAGAAGCCCTTCATCACCTGCATCGCAAGGATGATGTTCTCCCTCACGCTCAGATCCGCTATGATGCCGTCCTTTTTCCGGTCTTCCGGCAGATAGCCGATGCCGGCCTTCATGGCTTCATGAGGCTTGGAGATCTTAACCTCCGTACCTTTCATCTTCACCTTGCCGCCGGTCACCCGGTCCGCGCCGAAGATTGCCCGCACGCTCTCGCTGCGTCCGGAACCCAGCAGTCCGGTAAACCCGTTGACCTCACCCTTATGAATGTTGAAATCAAAGGCCCGGCTCTCGGAACTGGAAAGATTTTCCGCTTCGTAGATCACTTCGCTTGAGGCTTCATGTTTCGCGCCCACCTGTTCCAGGTCTGCCAGATCGTTCAGATCCTTGCCCATCATCTTGGCCACCAGCTCCACCTGCGGCAGATCCTCAATCGCGAATTCACCGACAAGTTCGCCGTTCCGGAGCACGGTAATCCGATCGCTGACCTCGTAAACCTGCTCCAGGAAATGCGTAACAAAGATGATGCCGACGCCGCGGCTCTTCAGGTCCCGCATCAGGCCGAACAGCATCTCCACTTCCTTGTCGTCCAGGGAAGAAGTCGGCTCATCCAGGATCAGCACCTTACAGTTCATGTCCACTGCCCGTGCAATGGCCACCATCTGCTGAACCGCCAGCGAGCAGCTGCTCAGTTCCTGCTTGGCCCTGGCCGGGATCCCCAGATTGTCCAGGATCTCCGTAGCCCGTTTCTCGTAGTCCTTCCAGTGAACTCTCTGCCCCTTCGTCCGGCCGATGAACATGTTCTCCGCCACCGTCAGGTTCGGGCACAGCGTAATCTCCTGATACACTGTTGCGATGCCTATGTTCTGTGCATCCTGCGGGGAATGGATATGCGCTTCCCCGTCCACGCCTTCCACCCAGATACTGCCGCCGTCCTTTTCATGGACGCCGGTCAGCACCTTGATCAGCGTAGACTTTCCGGCGCCGTTTTCTCCCATCAGGGCGTGGATCTCGCCCTTGCGCAGGGTAAAATCCACCTTGTTCAGCGCCTTGGTGCCCGGAAACTGCTTATCAATCCCGCGCATCGTCAATACCGCGTCGTTCTGCATCTGGGGTTCTCCTTCCCGGTCTCTCTGCAATGTTTTTTTACTCATGCCTTCCCCTTGAGGGGAAGGTGCCCGCTTGCGGGCGGATGAGGTGAAAAATCAGCAACCAAATCCGTTATCGGATATATCTCTGATATAATCCTGCGCTTATTGCTTTAAAGAAAGCGCGGTATGAACGCGCGCCTTACCGTTTGTTCATACCGCGCCGATATTGATCCGATTCGGGGATTATTCGCCCAGGCCGTACATGAGGATGTCATCCTCGGTCAGGGTCCGTGCATCGAAACCGACTTCAGCGTTGATGATCTGAGACAGTTCATTCAGGCCTTCGATCGATCCGCCGGCTTCCAGCGTCTTGATCATGCCGTCGATCAGGCCAGCCTGGAAGGGGCTGCACTGTCCGTCGTAGTTCCACTCGCCGGCCAGCAGCTTGCGCAGCGCCCACTTGTTGCAGTCAAAGCCCATGATGATAACGTCGCCATTCACGCCGTGGGTGATGCCGGCCGCATCCAGAGCTTCCACAACACCGCCGGCCATGCCGTCGTTCTCAGCGTACACGATGTTGAACTTTTTGCCGTCGTTGATCGCAGCTTCAGCGATCTTGCGGGCTTCTTCAGGATCCCAGCTGTCTCCGCCGGTTCCGTCAGCAACGATGGTCCACTTGTCGTCAGCAGCGCACTTTTCTTCCAGAGCGCCGGAGCGGCCAACCTGAGCAGCGGAGCCCATCTGGCCCATGATGTGCAGGATGTTGTATTCCGGCAGTTCCAGGCTCTCCAGCCATGCAACAGCGGTCTTGCCTTCTTCGGCCATGTCGGAAACGACAGCCGCGGTGTACAGGGAAGGATCGCACTCGATCATACGGTCGAAGAGGAACACGCCGATGCCGGCATCTTTCGCTTCCTGCAGCACTTCATCCCAGCCGGTGGTCTCAGCGGCGGACACCAGGATGTACTTCACACCGTCGGTGATGAAGGTCTTGGCGGCTTCCAGCTGCTTGTCAGCGGTGGGAGCGGTCACGAAGCTGGCATCATAGCCGTTCTCGGCGGTGAAGGTCTCCTGCAGGTCCTTAACGTTGGCTTCACGGTAGCCGGACTCAGAGGGGTCCAGGTTGATGATGCCGACCTTGATTCCGTCAGCCATCGCGGCGGTCACGGACAGCAGCATCGCAAGAGCGAGTACCAGAGCAAGAATTTTCTTCATAGGTAAAATCCTCCATTCCTTTTTTGGCTTTTCGCCATCTGTATACAGTATAGAAAAAATCCTCTGTCATGAAAATACAGAGGATTTTTGTTTTGGTGCAATTTTTTCCGTTTATACCATTTCTGCTTCCGTTTTCGGTTTGAAATTCTTTTTCCCGGGTTGATTATTTTCATCGAAATCGTTTCCAGAAAATCCTAGGCCGTCAGCTCTTGACTGGTGCTTTCTTCTTTCCCTTTCTGCGGTCGGTTGTACGGACAACGATCCGCTGGATGCAGATAAACAGTAACAGCAGCAGGCCGGTCGCAATCTTGCCCCACCAGGAAAGCAGATTCCCGTTGAAGGTAATCAGCGCCGGAATCAGACCTTTCAGCATGACGCCGAACAGCGTACCGGCCATATAACCGACGCCGCCGGTCAGCAGCGTTCCGCCGATAACGGCGCAGGTAATTACATCCAGTTCTGCTCCCTGCAGGGAAAGGTTCCATCCGCTCTTGACATACAGGGCATAGGTGATACCGGCCAGCACGGAACACAGACCGTTAAAACCGTATACCAGTACTTTAGTCCGCCCGACGGGAAGGCCCATCAGCTTGGCGCTTTGTTCACTGCCGCCGATCGCGTAGACGTTTCTGCCGAAGCGTGTGCGCTGCAGGAGATAGATACCGATCAGCAGCATCACGATGAACAGGATCACGTTCAGGTTAATATAGGCCGAAGGTTTGATCTTTACCCATTCCCCGTCCTTCAGTGTCATAAAATATATCTTCCAGCTCGCCAGATCATCGATCATCGGATGATTGATTTCAATGGATTCACGGCTGATCAGCGAGCACACGCCGCGGGCCAGGAACATGCCGGTCAGTGTTGTAATAAAGGGCGGAACGTTCAGATAATGGATTACCCAGCCCATCAGCAGGCCCAGGCCAACGCCCACGATCAGCGCAAATCCCATGCAGATCAGCGGATGGATGCCCATCACCGTCGTGCCGTAGGCAATCAGCATGCCGGTCAGCGAGGCAACCGCGCCGACGGACAGGTCGATACCGCCGGTAATCAGGACCATGGTCATACCGATGGCGGAAATGCCGTAATAGGCATTGTCCACAAACAGGGTTGTGAACGTTCGCAGCGTTGTAAATCCGACGTCTCCGTAAGCGATAGCGCCAAACAGATAGATCAGCAGGAACAGGCCGATGGTCGCATAGACCATGATGAATTTCGGGTTGGTCACGCGGGTCCAGAGGCTTTGCCGGGAAGCTGTATGCAGATTACTCATGCCTTGGCACCTCCTTTCACCGCTTCACGACGTGCGCTGGAACGCTTGGCAAAATAGTTTCTGACCGGTTCGGACTGCAGCACGATGACCACCGCGATGATGATCGCTTTGAATGCCATGGTCGCCTCGGCAGCAATGCCGAAGTAGTAAACCAGATTAACGATTGTCCGGATAATGATGGAACCCAGCACTGTGCCGACCAGGCTGAATTTGCCGCCAGTCATGCTGGTGCCGCCGATAACGACAGCCAGAATAGCATCCATCTCAAAGTTCAGTCCGGCATTGTTGGAGTCATTGGACATAATCCGGCTGGAATAGATCAGCCCGGAAATACCGGAAAGGAACCCTGTCAGCGTGAACACAATAAAGATGATCCGCTGCGCGTTGATGCCGGAGAGCCGGCTGGCCTTCCGGTTAATTCCCACGGATTCAACAAAAGTGCCGAATGCCGTTTTCCGGACAAAGATTGCCACCGCAGCCACAACTACCGCCGTAATGATAATCGGCGTCGGCAAATACAGGATACTTCCCTGACCGATCACGCGGAAAGGTGAATACTGGGTGGTGAACTGTTTTCCGTTGGTAATGATCTGGGCAATACCACGCCCGCAGACCATCAGGATCAACGTGGCGATAATCGGCTGCATCTCTCCCTTGGAAATCAGGAAACCGTTAAACATACCCATCAGGATACACACAACCAGCGGAACAATAAGCACCAGCGCAAAGGAATATACTGTATAATCGCCAGGAGTATTGTAAATCGTCACATCCCAGCGCAGGAACTTCAGTGCGATCGCGCCGGATACCGCCACCAGGGCGCCTACGGACAGATCCGTTCCGCCCAGGGCGATAACCAGAGTCATTCCCATTGCAATGATGGTAATCTCACTGGACCGGTTGATGATATCAATCAGGTTGCCGTAGAGCATCCCGGTTGACGGCTGATAGCTGATGCTGAAGAACTCCGGCCGCACGAAAAGACAGACCAGCAGGATAAGCGCTTCCGCCACGACGGCCCATGTGACCTTTGACCGCGCGATAGCGGAAAAATCAAGTTTCTTTTTCATGATGCCTCACCCCCTGCCGCTTTCGCGCCTTCAGCAATAATAGACAGGATCTTCTCCTGGGTAGCTTCATCGCCGTTCAGTTCCGCAACCTTTTCTCTGTCGCGCATGATAATGATGCGGTTGGAGCAGCGAATGATCTCGTCCAGTTCCGAACTGATGAAGACGACCGATACGCCTTCGCCGCACATTTCCAGCATCAGTCGCTGAATCTCGGCCTTAGCGCCGATATCAATGCCGCGGGTAGGCTCGTCCAGGATCAGAACCTTGGGATCCGTCGCCATCCATCTGGCCAGAATCACCTTTTGCTGATTGCCGCCGGACAGTTCACCGATCTTTTTCTCCGCATCCGGCGTGGCAATGCCCAGCGCCTTGATATACTTGTCAGCCATCTCATTCTGTTCTTTGGAGCTCAGCGGATGAAGGAATCCCTTTCGTGCCTGCACCGCAAGCGCGATGTTTTCCCGGATGCTCAGATCGCTGATAATCCCGTCGCGTTTCCGGTCTTCGGGGCAGAATGCAATTCCCTTGACCAGCGCGTCATAGGGCTTTTTGATCTCGGCCTTCTTTCCGTCAACTTCCAGCTCTCCGCTTGTTGCGCGGTGAGCACCGAAAAGCATCTCTGCCGTTTCCGTACGTCCGCTGCCCAGCAGGCCGGCGAATCCGATCAGCTCGCCTTTCTTTACAGCTACAGAAATGTCTTCAATCTGTCCCGGTGAACCGATATGGGACGCGTTAAGCATGTAGGGAGCATCTTCCGCAACGGAGGCTCTCTTCAGATTAAAGATGGTGTCCATGTCCTTGCCCACCATCTGTGTAACCAGTTCCACTTTTGTAATATCACCGATATCATAGGAACCGACCAGATGACCGTTCCGCAGAATTGTCAGCCGATCACTGATAGCAAAAACCTGATCCAGGAAGTGGGTGATAAAAATGATACCCATTCCTTCCGCTTTTAAATCCCGCATAACATCGAAGAGCAGCTGCACTTCATTGTCATCCAGGGAGGAAGTCGGTTCGTCCAGAATCAGGATCTTCGCCTGGACGTCCACTGCACGTGCAATCGCCACCATCTGTTGAACAGCGGTGGAATAATAGGAAAGCGGACGGCTTACATCGATATCCTGATGAAAGCGCGCCATCAGCTCCTGAGCCCGTTTTGTAATGGCTTTCCAGTTGATCTGGCCGTGTTTCATCGGCTGCCGCCCAACAAAGATATTCTCCGCCACGGTCAGGTTCGGACAGAGGTTAACCTCCTGATACACTGTGGAAATACCCATTCCCATGGCTTCCTGAGGACTTTGGGGACGTATGGAATTGCCCATGAACGTGATTGTCCCCGCGTCCATACGGTTAACCCCGGTCAGACACTTGATCAGCGTGGATTTTCCGGCGCCGTTCTCGCCCAGCAGGGAATGGATTTCCCCCGCGCGCAGGGTAAAGTCCACCTTGTCCAAGGCTTTGACGCCGGGGAACTGGATCTCGATCTGTCTCATTTCTAGCAGGTTGTTTTCCGGCAAAGGGATCCCTCCTTAAGAAAAGGCAGGGCGGAGAATCGCCCGTCCGCCCTGCCTGTGGACCGTTTCTGTCAACAGTCCATGAATATTTTCAGAATTAATACTGACGCTCGGCGATCACGTCGGCAGCCTTCACGGAAACCGCACCGTTGCCGCAGTCGATGCCGCCGTCCATGTCATAAACACCTTCCGCGGGATGTACCAGTTCCTTGCTCATCTTCTCGCCGGCCTGCAGCTTTTCAACCGCTTCCACAACGAAGGGGCCGTACAGAGGAGTGCATTCGATGGTGGCATTCATTTCGCCCGCGACGATCGCGTCGAACGCAGCCTTAACGGAGTCGCAGCCCACGATGATGATGTCCTTGCCCGGAACCTTACCGGCAGCCTTGATGGCGTCGATGGCGCCCAGAGCCATATCGTCGTTCTGCGCGATCAGCACGTCGATCTTGTCGATGGACTTCAGCCAGCTCTCCATCAGGGCCTGGCCTTCAGCGCGGGTGAAGTTACCGGTGTTCTGAGCCACCAGCTTCAGATTCGGATAAGCTTCCATGGCAGCCAGATTGCCCTTGGTACGGTCAACCTGAGC
>Ga0310690_10004465_pt1 | contig 19829 bp, 15 predicted proteins | sample AusTroGonzalo_MG_2_FD_207661 | JGI IMG/M metagenome (GOLD analysis project Ga0310690, IMG submission 207661) | Bovine rumen microbial communities from tropical cattle in Woodstock, Queensland, Australia - Gonzalo_04 (v2) (version 2) | ecosystem: Host-associated > Mammals > Digestive system >...
GTCTTGCCAAGAAAGTTGATGATATGATAAAGTTGTATCAGGATCGTCAGCGTTTCTTTGACAAGGTTTCACGGCTTGAGAATACGACTCCTGAGCAGTATCAGAACCAGGCGAAGACGCAGGCAAAAGAGCAGCAGAAAGCTACCGAAGAAGCTCGTAAGCAGGATGCGAAGGCTTATGCCGCGCAGCTTGATGAGAAAGCCGGAGGCGTAGATACCGTTGAGCAGATGCATCGTATCTATTCAGATCCGACGACAAACCGTGGTGTGTTTATTGATTCGATGCGCGAAAGGGCAAAGGATAATGAACGGGCTAAGCAGTTCGTTGACTTGTATGATACCTTCGAAGATTTTAAGGATGCAATTATTGCCAAGCATCCGAAGATTGTCAATCGAAATGGCGAGATGAATTATGTTGCCGAGGCCCTTTTGAATCAGTTGTTCAATCGCGCAAATAGTCAAGAAGAATTTATTAAAGCTCTCGAGGATGTTGTTCTTGACCGGGATGAGCTGAACGCCGCCCTAAATACAATGATTCAGTCCGGTGCCATTACTGAAGATGAAGCCCTTCCGCAGCTTGTAGACAGTTTTTATAATGCAACCGTTGCGGCTGTTCAGGATACCGCTCCGGATTTTATCAGCGGGTGGAAAGGGACGTTGGACAGGAAAAATCTTGCTGGTACAAAGACCGAAGATTCCAAACAGCAAGCGCCCGTCGATGATAATGCGAATCCCACTCCAGCGACTACGCCGACAAGTGCCCCTGTTGCTGAGCCGAAATCTGAAGAGCCCGTTGTCGAACCAAAAGTCGAAGAGGTTGAACCGGACAAGTCTGACGATAATACTCCAGAGCCGATTTCTGCGTCCAGCCCGGAAGAATCCGTATCGGATGCAAACTCTGCGTATCGTGATGAGTCAATTCCTGAACAGCAGGCTTTGCGTCAGGATTCCAAAGGCGCCGTCAAGCTCGGATATTATCAGCAGTCGATTCCGGAAATTCCTACCAGGATTGCACGAGAAGTCCGGGATTTGCTTCTTGCAAGAAAAACTGCAAGTAGTGATGAGATTAAGGCGATTGATGAGACAATTGCTTCTTATAGTCTCGACGACTTCGTGGTCTATGATGATGAAGGGAAAGCTGTTGGCGGCGAGACCGGATACGCAGACGCCTACAAATGGCTGAAAGATAACGGTGCGTTCGAATACATCTCTACGCAGCTTACGCCCGGAGATGATGTCGTCTTTGCAATTATGGAGGGCGCCCCCAAATATGACGGACGTGACCAGGTCGTCGTTGCTGCCGTCAAGTCAAGGAATGATGCCGGCGAGATAACGGAGCTTCAGCCGCTTACGATTCTGCATTCTGCTGATAAGAGCGGAGACTATATGAATCTCGATGAATTGTATGACGCTATCTACGCTGATTACGATTCTACGGAACCTGAAGGATCCATGTATATCTTTGGCGGAAAGAAGAATCCGAAGATGTCGAAGGTCTGGGGTAAACGTCCGGGGCTCGTCAGATATGACAGGAAAGGCTCCGGTAAGAGAATCGACCAGATTCCTGCCTATGATGCGAATGCGCCTATCATGGTTTATGGAGACAACAACCAGCCGATTCTGCTTCGTGGTAATATAGATCCTTCGAAGATCTATATGCCGAATCTGTATTCCTGGTCAAAAGACCATTATGGTCGTCTGTATTATCTTGTCAAGAGCGGCGATAATGGATATACGCCAATCCTGATCGAGAAAGCGACTTATACGGCAGATATGTTGCGGAATGCTCCAGATAATACGTTACTTGCTAATATTCGGGACAGGGTTACGGCTATTGATAATTTAACTTCGGAGGTTGGGTCTGGTTATGATGTTTCGAAAGCAAATGACAGGCTTAAGACGATTCTCGGTAAGCTGAATCAGTATATCAATCTTGATGGAATCTCCTTTGAATACGCTGACGCTGCCGAGCCATATCTGAATATTCATTGGGTTGAGGCTCGCGAGATTCAGGGCCAGCAGTTCTTTGACGAATATGACAAAAAAGTTCTTTCCGGAGAATCTCTAATCTCTCTGTTTGACAATATTCTCAGCAGGCCGCCGAGGTTGAGCCCGAAACAGAAATGGCTGAATACATCCAAGCATCATCTTGATGATTACATCGATGCCGGACTTTTGACATCCAATGCGCAGGAACTTCGTCAGGTTGGCGTCAATTTCATGTTCGATCCCTGGGATGCGGAATCTGGAACGTTCAAACAGGTTCTTCCTTCGCAGAGACAGGAACAGCGCCCTGTTTCCAAGGCCGAACCGCAGGTGGTTGCCAAAGACGCAGAGCTTGGAGATGATTCATCCGAATTCGATGCGCAGATCGCGAGCGTACAGGAGTCCCAGCCAGTCGAGCAGGACACTTCTTTACCGCAGAATCTTGATGATTTCTTCGGCGGGCTTGAAGAGAATGAAGCTATAATTCAGAATGAGCCAGATTTGGATTTCGCAGAGCTGAGCGCAGAGACTCGTGATTCCTTAAAACAGAAAGGCGTCTCGGAGAAGGTTTGGAATGATAGCGACAGACAGGCCAGAGAGCATCTGTTGTTCTGCTAAAGGAAAGCGCTTACAAGAACAAAGTCAAAGATTTATATCTGTTTATCCAATATTGTTTTGGTTTATTTTTGTTCTGGTTTAGAATAAAACAATATGATTGCAGTTTGCCCTACAACGGTTGGTCTTGATAAAGACGAGAAATTCCAGAAGCTGAAAAGCGCGTACAGGGATAGAAAGCTTAGCGATTATGAGCTTCTCATGCGGCTTCAGGCGTTCCGTGAGAAGAACGATCTCGATATAGATTGGTATCCCGAGACGGAGAGCGAATATAAGTTGTTTACGGATTATCTCGATACAAAGTTCAGTACCGGCGCCAAGGCGACCGTGACGAAAGAGTCGTTGAATGATCTGTATCAGACAATTTACGCTGCTTTCCCTCCCGCAAAGCTGAACAACCGCATTGACAGGATTGTCGCTCTGTTTGGAGATTATGTCACGAATCTCGTGAATGGTTCGTCGTTTGGCGTGACCCGCCAGCAGGCGATACAGTCGCAGGCCAGAAAAGATAAAAATGGCTTCAACGTCATTCTTGAAAAAGTCTTCGACTATATCAAGAATCTTAGTACCGTTAATGGGCAGATTGCGCAATATAAGCGTCAGTACAAGAATGCGACTGATGCCGAGATCGAACTTATCCGCAAGAAGCTTGAGAAGCGTGCCGATGAATTCGCCCTTATGGACAAGCATAAGAATTCACTGGCGGTTCTCGCGGCGCTTCGCATCGGTGCGAAAGAAGGTTTTGCGGTCAATGTCGACGGTCTTGAGTATGAATTCAAAGACCTTGAAGACATGGACGAGCTTGAAAGTGTAGATAATGAGACCAATGAGACCGATGCCGGAGAAGCCCAGAAGGGCGATCGGTATGTGGACTACCGCACGTTCTCGCTGATGTCTACGCTATCTACTGACGCGAAACTCCTGCTTGACAAGCTTGTTGTCAGAAACAATAAAGGCGAGATTGTCCGTGACGACCTTGGTTATCCTGTAAAGGTTAATACCAAACAGGCGGTTGTTGCTTTGCACAAGATCCTACGTACCTCAACGCCTCAAACGATGATGGACGATCTTGCCAGGGCGAGATCGCGCTATCCGTGGATGAGCGGACTTGTAGCGTATCTTGAGTCTCATCCCGATGACAAGACACTTGTCTATTGTAATTTCAAGAAGGCCAGAAGCTCTTATTACTATGGCTATAAAGACAAGAACGGACGGATTGCGACGCGTCAGATAAACAATATCGCCGATGGGCGTGGTTTGTCCCGTGAAGCCGGTATCAATTTGAGTGACGGCCTGTCTTCTGATAACAAATTAAGTATTGTCGATACTTCCGGCAGGCTTTCCGGCATGAGCCGCATGGCTGAAATTAAGTCTGCTGTCTCTACACTTGCTGATTATAGTAAGAAACAGCTTCAGGCAAAGCCCGTTTCAGAGAAAGAGAGTAAGTGGACGACAAAGAATGCTGCGGAAGACTGGCGCACGATGGTTGATGAAAAGCCGGAGTCTGACTTCGAGGGGCTGACTGACATCCTTCGCGGTCTCGGTTTCTCTCTTGACGCGTCTGATGTCAAATTCGCTCTTGCAAATGCGGCTCCGATTGCCCAGATTACCGGAACAAAGGACGGAGTAACGCCGCAGCTCAGTAGCCTCGACAGATTGATTTCCGCTTTCAACGCCATTAACGACAAGGCGGAATATATTCTCAAGAGCGGAGATGATTTGACTGGCTCGCACCTTTATAATTATGCGCAGGTCGAATTCAAGAACATTGCGGACATCCTGTCTTCGATCCAGAAGAATGAAGTGGAGGAGCGAAGCATCAGCCGCGACAAATCCTTGTCTGCAAGTGTGACGCCGAATGCGATTCACGAACTGGCGGACAAGCTCTCCAATGTGGCGAACCTTCCGGATTCTGAATACAAGCAGATGCTTATTAATGATTTCGGAAGGTATGAAGGGATGAGTCTTGGTTATGGCAATAACCTTACGCTTACCGGGTGGCTTGCTGACTTATATAATGATGGTCGCGATGGCTCCGACGCTTCGTTCAAGAAGATGCGCAGCTCGTTCCAGGTAATTGATTTCACGGATTTGAGCGTCGATGGTTCCCAAAAAGAATTTGCGAATCTTTCTTCTGTTGAACATCTTATCAACTCGTATTCGATGTATATGCGTGGAACGGAGAATCGTAGTTCTGAAGTCTCCGGGCATATGTATGAAGTTCCGATTCAGGCGGATTACGAGACAGCATACAACTTCGTTGTCGCCCCGAGCTATACATACGAAGAGCTTGTAGAGCGTCTTGCACAGGAAGTCGAATGTGAAGCGCAGCGTATCATTGCAATCCGTGAGCGGCAAGCAAATGATCCTACGTCCGGAGATCCGATTCGCGCAATAGATAAAGTCTATGAGAAACGCGGCTTGAGCTTCCAGGTTTTCCCGGAGCTGAACAATTCCGACTTTATTAATACCTATGCGAATGCTACCACCGGCGAAGCACATAATATCGTGAAAACTGCGGTGGATGCTCAGCTCAAGGCGATGGTTGTATCCGAGCGGCAGAAACTCAAGGATAAAGGTTTCTTTAACAAGTCCAACAGGAAGCTCGCCGGCATCAAGGACGAGAACGACAAGTCTGTTAACGAGTGGATCCTGAATGCATTCTATGCTCGTCAGCAGTTTACCAAGCTGATGTTCGGCGGTCTTGAGCAGTTCAAGAGCACATCAGATTTCGAGAAGCGTAATATGTATTCTCACGCCACGCGTCTTCCTATGGATACGAATGCCGTGTATCGTGGCAAGAAAGTCGGGCGTGAGAATCAGCGCGTGCTCTATCTGTCCGACGATGAATCCCGTTCCGCTATTTATGACCGCATTGGTGAGGTCGCAGACAGGCTTGAACGTGAACATAAGATTACGTCGGAACAGAACAAGGCGATGAAGGATGCGTACAAGAGTATCACGACCACTGATGGTCAGGGTCTTCGTACTCTTGATTCCATGCGCGCTGTTAAGATCATGTCCAGCGCTTGGGCGGACAGTGATGAAGTCGCTTACCAGCACATCAAGTCTGGGAGCTATACTCCTGCGGATGTTCAGCATTTCATGGTCGGCATCAAGCCGGTCTATACCGGCTATGAGATTATACAACCGCAACCTGGGCAACATCAGAAGCCGATTCGTATTCCGGTGCTGCACAAATATTCCGAGATGGTTCTGCTTCCGGAGATGCTTGAATCCGTCGGAGCGCAGAACGCAACAAGCCCGCTGAAGGCTTTGAACAAAATCAATGACGGGCTTGCAGAGAGCGAGAAGATTGATCTCTTCTTGTTCGGCAGTGGGGTTAAGGTCGGCGCCCATTCAGTTATCGATGCATTTGCGAAAGACAAGGATGGCAACAGGATTCTTCGCGATTCCGAATCCATTGCAGATTTCGTAAGCAGCAAGATTAAGAAGAATGATTTCTGGGTCCACAACCTTCCGTTCAAATACTACGGCATCACTTCTTCGATGCACGCAAATGTCGTTGATGAGCGTATCGCTTCTGCAACGCAGGCCGAGAAGGAGACTTGGGGCAATATCTTGCCGAATGAAGAACTTGTGGTTGCTGGGCGGAAAATGAAATCTACCGATGCCAGAAATCTGTTCTATCAGATCAAGGCGGCAAGAACGGTTGATACTTTCAAGAAGCTCAATGCCCGGCTTTATGATAAGCGGGAGGTGGCGAAGATTCTCAAGGAAGAACTTGCTGGTAAGCCTTATCAGTCCCGTGACTTGGTGTTTGCGCTTCAGATGCTTGATAACGGGCAGTTCGCATATCCGCTGTATTCTCCGAATATCCAGCATGATGCGATGGCGCTTCTGTCATCTATCATCCGCAAGCAGTTCACAAAGGTTCCGACCAAAGGCGCGAATATCACGCAGACCACAAGCTTCGGTATGGACTACGAATACGGTTCAAGCTATTTCGATGAGACAATGGCTGCTGCCGGATTCGAGCCTATCGGAGTTAAGTTTGATGACAATGGGAACTTCCAGTATGTCGAAGTTTATGCTCCGGTTTATGACTCAAGAATGGAACGGTTCGCCGATGAGAATGGAAACATCACTCCGTCTCGTCTTCGCGATCTCGTCAAGAAAGGTTATATACCTGAATCCATTCTGAATTTCATCGCATACCGTACTCCGTCTGATGCCGAACATTCCATTATTCCTTGCCGCATCAAGGGCTTCATGAGCAACGCTGCCGGTCCGTCTATCAGGATGCCGCGTGAAATCATGAAGATGACGGGACATGACTTCGACGGTGACAAGATGCGTTGCCACTTCAAGGAATTCTCGCTTGGCTGGAACTATGACCAGATTGCGAATGACTATCGTAAGTTCTCTGATACGGAAGCTGTTCAGGCAATTCTTTCCGAAGGCGATCCGACGCTGACTCCTTATGAAGTCTACAAGCGCGGAATCATCTCCGGTCAGAATCCGAAATCCGAAAGCTATCGTGCGCTCAAGGAAATTAAATACGACTATGACAAGTCTCCGCTCGAGAATATCGGTGATTTTGGATATGACAAGCTCAACAATGCGCTTGTAGATTTGATGTTCGCTCAGCTCACCTCCGAGAACGGCGGACTTAAGATGTTCATCCCCGGTGGTGCAGCGGAGACAAAACAGTATGCGAATTCTATCGGGACCCGTCAGACCGCTGCGAATTCCGGTTCTCCGTTTACCGTGTCTCATGCGATGGAATCTCATGACTATATGATGGACGGCGCTGGAATGATCGGCGTATATGCGCTGTTCAACTCCGCCGCATCCATGTTCCAGCGTCTTGATCTGCATTATATGCCGAGGACGGATTCGGATGGCAACGCGATTCCCGTATCTATCTTTAACAAGTCGATTGATTCATTGTTCCCGGTGTTGAGTAATAATTCTTATACGACACTTGGTATGGCGAGATTGCTGAACGCCGCTGTCGATAATGGTAAAGACCCGTTGCTTGGTTACTTGAATCAGACGATGGAGCTGGCTCCGCTTACAAATTTCCTGCTTGCTGCCGGATTGAGTGAAGAAGAGTTGCACCTTATTATGAACCAGCCTATCGTCAAGGAATTCGCTTCAAGGCTGAAGAAAACCGGCGCTGACGGATTCAATAGAGAAGCGAATAAGATTCTGAACGAAATCCTTGATAAGCTTCCGAAGGACGACAAGGGCAAGAGCATTTACTATCGCAACGACAGTGTTCGTAAGATCGCGATGATGGACAAGGAGCGTTTTGAACGTCATCTGAATAAGTCGTATAAGGAAATTGCTTCCGGTGAGAACCGCGGGACGACCGAAGATCAGGTCTATGTCTTGCATTTCCTTCAGCACATTTATCCTGCCGCTAGTGATCTTGAGGAGATTACGAAGCTCACGCGCCCTGAATCTGATGCCGGCGGAATTGATTCTTCTCTTGGGGGAATCATTTCCAAGCTCATTCAGCTTGACAAGTTCCGTGAACGGCTTGCATCTGGTGATGTGAATATCGCCGGGGCGGAAAACGTGCTTAAGTATCGCGAGGTCTACGAGAACAGCATGACTCCGCAGATGATTCAGGACGAGATGGGCAGCGAGCTTCCCGAAGTCGTTGCGCTGAACTCCCTGATGAAAGACTCGATTCTCAAGATTATGCGTGAGTATTTCCCGCAGGCGAGGGAATCGTGGTTGTCTTTGGAGAAGAGAATTGCTGACCAGTATTCGTACAAGAGGCTTCCGCAGAATGTCATTGAGCGGATTGGCTCTGATATGATTCTCTGGAAACTTCTTTCGAATCAGGCGTTCATTACCGGAAATCCGCAGGAGGAGCAGGAGAGAATCATCAAGAATGTTCCCAATGAGCTTCGCGCTCTTAAGCGTCGGGTTGAAGAAGCGAAGAGGAATCCTGGTAATGACCTGTTCGCAGATGCGCTTGTGGACAATATGTTCCTGAACAATCTCGACCTCGGAACTACGCTGAATTCCGAACAGGAGACTATCAGCCGCATCAGGTTCCGCCTTAACGGTTCTACGCTGGAGGATACAACCGATACGATCCGCGCCGACTGGGGCGCAATGCTTGCGAGCAAGGATGAGAATATCAGACAGCTTGCTCTGGATCTGTTCAAATACAATCTCTATACGAACGGATTCTCATACGGACGTTATGAGTTTGCTCATTTCGCTCCGGTATCTGTCGTGCTTTCTACGCCGGGATATATCAATGCCCTGAATGATGTTCTGAATTCCAACTGGAATGCGGATGATGAAGAGATGTTCTATCATCAGTACATGATGAATCACTGGGGCGACAAGAATCTGATGTCGAGATTCACTCCGGACAAGCTTCCCGTTGAACTTCGTTCTCGAATCGGCATCGATGCTCCTGTCCGCAATCCGGTAAACTTAAAGGCATTTAGTGACGCTCTCGCCGGCAAAGACTATATCATCGTTCGAACTGTCACGAATAATGTTGCTGATGACAAACTCTATCGTCTTGTCCGGGATGGGTTCGATAACGTTATTGACATTCAAGAGGCTCCGAAACTTGGAATCCGCAACAAGAATGGCCAGTCTATCGTTCAGTACAATCCGAGAGTTCGCGACATCAATGAAATCAAACCCGTATTCACCAGCAATCACGTAGCGTGGGAGGGTCATGGAGCGTCTGACGAGAATGTAGATGATGGTGATGAGATGCGTGAAGTCGCTCGTCAAAATGCTATTGACGATATTCCGTTCTCCATTCCCATCCCGACTACCGCAAAGCACGTGGAGCTGATGCAGGACGAGATGGAGAAAGGAGCGAAAATCAATACAAAGATCGAAGCCGACGAAGACGGCAAGATTTCCGCAGAACAATGGGCGGCGCTTGGGTTTGAAGATGCATTTGGCCCCGAGGAGGTTTCCGCGAAAAAAGAATGGTCTCGTTATTCTGATAATGGTTATGAGTTATCAAGCGCTGGAGATTCCAGGTTCTCTGCTCTTAATGCAAGATTCGCAGAAGGAACAATAATCTTTGGACATGACGTTAGTGGAAGGACGATTGAGTCTGTATATCAGCATGGTGTCAAACAAAATGACTGGATAACAGATAATAATAATAAGACCGGCGCCCCGAGATCAAATGAAATTATAAAGGGTAATACAGAAGATGATTCTTATCGTGATGGTTATCTTCCTCTCTGGCAAGAATGGGCTCGACAGAATCCTGGCCTTATAGCAGACTTGGAGAAGTCATCTAACGGTAAAACTCTTACAGACAAATTTGCTGCATCTCGTGTAAGTCAGGCGAGGGCGCTGGCTGATATTCTAAATAGCGGCAGCTCTTCAAATAAAGAATTCTATCTTGTTAATCGTGATAGTAACGGCAATATCGTTACCGGCTATTTCCCCGCGACTGTCGAGAATGTGAATCAGGCGAGAATCCAGCAGACGTTCCAGGATCTGAACAAGCGACTGATGCCTCTCTTGAAGCAGCTTGGTATCAACGATCCGAAACGGGTTGTCTTCGATGGAGAATCCCGTATCATCGGCGGTATGACGGATTTCAGTCAGCTCGATCAGCTCAAGTCTCCCGAGATTTTCGCCAAGGGCATGATCGATTTAATTCAGTTATCCAACGGAATTGAAGGAGAATATGCCCTTCCTGAAGAGTTTGCCCACGTTGCCATCGAAGCTCTCGGTACGCATCGTGCGATTAACGATGAGAACGGGAATGTCGTCAGGTTCGAGGCGGAGAACAAGCTTGTCGAACGGCTGTTGAATGCACTTAACAATAACGACTCCGCTCTCAACGAAGCATACAACGGAATGCTGGATGCTTATGAGAAAGAGTACGGCGAAGACAATCACGAGAAGCTGGTCGTTGAAGCTGCCGGTAAGCTCGTGTCCAAAGAACTGTTCTTGCACGAATATATCAAGTCGCCTGTCAAGCGTCTTGTTACCCGTGTTTGCGAGGCTATTAAGAATCTCTTCAAGAACGGCAATGTGCGCGAGTTCTGGGATGCGATTTTCGGCGCAAAGCAGATTGCGTCACAGCTTGCTAAAGATCTGTTGAGCGGGCGTTTCGCTGACCAAATGTCTCTGGAGAAGATAACGACACGCGATAAGTTCCTAAATATCGACAAAAACCTGTCGGGCAAGCAGGATCTGCTGTCAAAGATGCTCAAGCATACGCAGAATAGTATCGACGTCCTGTCTCGCCGGATGAAATACTCTTTGAGCAAAAATTCCAGTTCTCGCTCCATTGATATGCTTGAAGCGCAGAAACGGAAACTTGAGCAGCAAGCACAGAATCAGAAGCTCGAGATTACCGTTGCCGATTATCTCAAGAATATCATGACGTTTATGTCTGAAACCGAGAAATCGCTTGATGGTTATGTAAACAATCTTTCTGCGAATGCGGTATGCCGTAAACTCCGTGTTGTTAAGGATACGATGTATAGCTATGCTTCCGCAATCAAGGATGTCCGCGATGCTTTACAAAGTAAAGAGCTGGAAGATGATGCGAATATCAAGTCTATTCTTCGGGATGTAACCGATGAGATGGAGCGGTTCTGGTCGAAATACAATGAAATTTCCATGATGTATTTCGAGCAGTTCTTGTCCAACGTCTACGGTAAAGATGGCGTTACGGTAAATATTGGTCGCGAAAAGGGTCGCAAGATTTCTATTGCAGAAATGGCGCGTAAAGCCGATCACGATATTAGCGCTCCGTCGAGATTCCTCGATGCTGTATCCGATTGTGATGATTATGTGCTTCAGGCCGTCGATGATGTTACGAGAGACGCGAAGCTGAATGCCCGTGCGAGGGTTAACGCGATGCGTCCGAGACTCGAAGCTGCAATGAACGCCCTTATTAAAGAGCAAGGCAATCGTGACCAATCTTGGATGTTCGAAAAACGCGACGGAAAGCGCACCGGCAGATATATCTCAAGGGCACAGGTCGAGCGTATGTCCCAGGCTCGTCAGGATTTCTATAACGTTTTTATGGAGCTCAAGGCCGAAGCCGATTCTTGCCTGCCTGATGCTCTCGTAAACAATAAGTCTAAAAATCCGACGGATGCAACGCGCAAGATGATCATGTTCCGCAAGGAGCATTATGAGAAAATGCGCGAAGCTCAGACTCTAAAACAGAAAGCTGGCGAGGAATGGGAAAATGCGAAACGCGGCCTGCTCGAGATGGGCGACATTGACTACGAGAATGAAGTTGTAATCAAAGACTTTGAGGGTAACATTGTTGACCAGCTTCCGGTTAAGTTCTTGAATAAGGGTAAGAACGAAACATATGACGACATGACTGAAGACGCCGCGTCTTCGCTGATGGCATATCTCGGCATGGCAGAAGAATACCGCGAAATGAATAACGTCATCGGACTTCTCGAAAATGCCAGATATATGTCGTCTCGCCGGGATGTCAAACAGCGCAGAGGATTCAAGAATCTCATCACCCGCGTTGGCGAAGAAAACGATTTCCATTATCAGGAACCGTTCACCGTCAAGCAGGCGAAAACGAATATTCAGGCCGCGATGAATGATTTCTTCCAGATGCACGTCTATGGACATCTGAAGAAAGATGAAGGGACATTCTTCAAGTCGCGCATCTCCAAGCAGAAGTTCGCCAACAAGCTTACGGGCTATACTTCCTTGATGCAGATGGCGTTCAACATTCATCAGCGTATCGCCAACATTAACACCGGCTTGACGCAGATTGTTGTTGAGACCGCAGGAAATAAGCTTAAGGCGAAAGATGTTGGATGGGCTGCTGGCATCTGGATGAAGGAATCGGGAGCCGGCTCCAAAGACAATCCTGCCCGCCTCGCAGAAACCGGCAAGACGGATTACAGCAATAAGCTCTCTCTCTGGCTTGATAAGTTTGACATTCATCAGGACAATGGCAGAGAAGCCAGCACGACAAAGTATGGTCGTTCTCGCGGGTCTCGAGTGTTTAACTCTCATCTGATGTATGCCGGATTAACAGTCGGAGAAGATTTCCTTTCCTCTACGACGGCTCTTGCTTATGCGAGAAATTACAAGATGGTCGGTCCTGATGGCAAGGAATCAAATCTCTGGGATGCTTATGAGGTTAAATACGTTGATCCGAAGAATAAGTCCGGCGCTTTCCTGGCACTTAAACCTGGATACAAGAAAGCCGACGGAAGCGAATTGACGTTCGAAGACGAGAAGAAATTCGCAAAGCAGGTCATAGCGACCAACTTTGAGCTTCAGGGTATCTATAATGTTGACGACAGAAGTGCTATTCAGCAACATTGGCTTGGCGCCCTTGCTATCATGTACCGTAAATGGATCGCCCCCGCGCTGAAGCGCCGTTATGCCGGAATCCAGTATAGCAAACTGCGTGATGATTATACGGAAGGCTATTACAGGACGGCGTTGAGAATGGCTGGCGATTCAATCAAAGATTGGTTCGCACCTGTTTCTGAAGAAGAAAGCGAGAAGACAGTTTTCAATCTACTCTTCGATCTCAATGCGATGAAGAATGCGATTTCGTTGAATTGGGATAAGATGAATGAGTACGAGAAAGGGAATATCAAGAAAGCGATAAGGGAGCTTGGGGTTGTTATTGGACTGTTTATCGCTTCCGGATTGCTTATTAAGTTCCCGCCGGAAGATCATGACGACAATAAGTTCTTAAGTTGGGCAGACGACATTTTGCTTACTCAACTTCTGCGTCTTCGTTCCGAAATTGGCTCGCAGGCTCCGACTCCGCAGATTCTTCAGGAAGCATTGCGAATCGGGAGTTCTCCTGTTGCAGCACTGCGTCCGCTGACAGACGGCATTCAGGCGACCGTGAATATGTTCTGGATTCCGAACTATTTCGAGGAAGTCAAGTCTGGCAAATACGCTGGTCGTAAGAAGGCCCACAAGTATTTCATGAAGCTGCCGATTATCTCGCTCTTCAGAAAGTTCGATAATTTCATCGATCCGACGGATATGATTAACTTCTACAAGAATCAGAACTATTAAGCCATAGTGTTTTAGTGTGAACAATTCCGGAGACGCTGTGAAGCATCTCCGGTTTTTAATTACTAAACTCGTTTATGAATAGAAATATGAGAAATGCGGCTACGATTATTGTAATAACCGTTCCGACTCCGCCAGGAATGTATGTATTAATCAGCCACATCCCAAGCGTGAATAGTCCAAAATATAGTAAGCATTTAAGGGCAAGCTGCAAACATCCACCCTTTTCTTTTTCAAAATCATTCATGTGCTTGTTTTTCGCAAATATATAAAATTAATCTATATACATACTCGCCCTTGAAGTTTCTATTTCTGCCTGTTTGAAAGCCTGCTCATCCTGTGGAGTCTTGAAAATAGCTCTCTCTTCCTCATCAAACGAAGCGTCCGGTAGATAATATCCGTTGTCCTCCGCCCAGTGACGGAAATTGTTGATGGCCACGCACATCTCCTCGATAGTTAACTCGGAGGAAGAACGGAGCGATTGGATTTTGTTCCCGGTCACAGGGTCTTCTATTTCCTCGATGAATAAATCCGGGTTGGCGAGCTGCTTGAAATAAACGCTCTTGGCATAACTTTCCTTGACACCGGTGTTCAGGGCCATTAGTCGAATCAGAACGTGGAGGTATGAATTCTGATTGTACGTTCGCTTGGACTCATCGGTAAGAACCGCATTCGTGCAGTGTCTTTTGAGCATATTATTTGCTCGTTTGACAAACTGTTTTCTGTGCAGCGGATTGGTTAAATCATATATCATAATTTGCAGGATTTTATGCAGTCAAATTTTTTGCGGCGAAGAACTATTTCATTTTAAGCTTGCAAATAGTTCTGTACTGCAATAAGAAACAAACGTGTTATATGTAGGTAAGAAAGTCAGAGCGCTTGCTTGACAGGCAAGAGGTCAGCAGTTCAAATCTGCTAAGCCCCACCATCATAATCGGCTTTCTACATATGTAGGAGGCCGTTTTTGTGTCTATTTCAGCACTTGCCTTCTCGCTTTTCAAAAATCTAAAAGTTATCCACAGCCTACACAAACTTCTGTTTGTATGCAGAATTTTATGTAGTCGGATATAGTATAAAGATAAGAAAAAAAGTTATATTCGCCAAGAGAACAATACACATCCTATGGCGACAACGAGATTATACCTCGACCTGCGCGGGAAAGCGAAGGACGGGAAAGGAAACATCATCATTACTATCTCCCACAACAGGACAACCACGTCTATCGCTACGGGAATCAGGATTGCTAAGTCTGAATGGAACGGCAAGCAGGTAGTAGGCAGATCCGATGCCGACATCCTGAATGCTTTTCTTCAGAAACAAAAGAACAGGATTGATACGCGACTGCCTCTGCTTCGTCTCGAAGATGAATTTGAAGATATGACGGCGGCTGAAATCAAAGATGCGATTTCCGTACAAAGACCCAAGAAGAGCAAGGAGAAGCACAGTATCATCAGTGTTTTCGAAGATTATCTTGACCAGCCATTGAGCAGCGGGACAAAGATGCTATACAATGTCACGCTTAAATGGGCTTTGGAATACGGCGGTCAGAATCTTAAGATTGAAGACCTGGATTACAAATGGATTCTCGGTTTTGAAAATTATCTGTCAAAATGGCTTTCTGTGAATAGCCGCTCGATTTACCTTAGGAACCTGAGGTCTATTTGCAATTACGCAATGAAGACGCGTCTCATCGATCAGTACCCGTTCCGGGATTATTCCATCAAGCAGGAAGAGACCAAGAAAAGATGTATCAGTGTTAAGCAGCTTCGCGAACTGTATTATTTCAACTGTCCGAAGAGACAAGAAATATATCGTGATTATTTCTTCTTGATGTTCTTTCTGATAGGCGTTAATGCGAAGGATTTACTGTTGGCAAAACTGGATGCCGTTCAGAACGGACGTTTTGAATACATCCGCGCAAAAACCGGAAAGAGATATTCCATCAAGATAGAGCCCGAAGCCCAGGCATTGATAGATAAATATAAAGGTGAAGACTATCTCTTGGAAGCAATGGACAGATGCGTGCGTTATGAATGTTTTCTACATGAGATAAACGACGAGCTTAAGCTTATAGGCCCGGAAGTAGAAGAAGAAATACCCGGAAAAGATTTGTTTGATGAAAAAAAAAGAGTGAGGACTATAAAACCTATCATTCCGAATATTTCTTCATACTACTCTAGACATACCTGGGCTACTCTGGCCTATGAGATAGGCGTCCCAGTAGACATTATATCGCAAGCTCTTGGTCATTCGATAGGCAAAAAGACTACGCTTGTCTATATCAAACAAGACCAAGCCAAGATTGACGAAGCAAATAGAAAAGTCATTGATTATCTGTTCGATAAGAAAAGTGCACGAGGAAAAAAATGAAAAAAACCTCGTGCACCGTCCTTATCGGAAGCGGTACGGAGCAACGCCGCTGCGCGTACAGAATCAGTTATGTCACTTAAAACATGTCATTTTGCTCCGTTAAACCATGCTTCGCAGCGTGGTATCCAAAGAACAATGGGAAAAGCGCATCACTGCGGTTTGAGCGGCGGCGGGAGTCCAACCCGCTTGTCCCGAGGACTGCATACCTGGGGAGCTTAACGAAGCGCCGCTATGATTCACTTGCCGTATTTCCTCTCCATCTCTTTGTGTATGTACCAAGCAGCTCGCTTTCTGAACATTTCAACGCGTGACATCCACAGGTTGAAGAAATTTGGCATGCGTTCTCCGAATCGTTTCTTCGCGTTCTGCTCACATTCCCACGCGTAATGAATCATTTCCTGTCGCCTGTTTTCATAATAACCGGGAGAGCAGATCCTGATTCTCGCTAATTTACTTTCCAACCAATTCATATTCTTTTCTTAAATTCTTTCCAGATTTCACGTTCGACATCATATCCGGGTGTTTTCAAGACGTCTTTCATCTTTTTAATAAGATAATGCACGGTCGTGTGGTCTTTTTTTATTATCTGTCCAATAGAATATTCTGTTAATCCATCAAGCCGAAGCTGATAGATTACCATCATTCTGGCCACAACGTATTCATGTGTTCTTGATTTGCTGAAGACATCTTTCCCAGTAATATCAAATATTATCCTACAGAGCTTCTGCGCCCTTTCGTGGATAACCTGCGAAATAAAAACATCACTCTGCGTTTTCCTCATCGTCATCAATTAATTCAATATTGACCTTGATGTTCCCACCGGTCTTGATGTAGACAAACGCAAGAATCTCGGCGACAATACTGACTACGCCGGCAACCAGAATAATAAACAATATAATCCCAAGAACTATTTTTATCGCTAAACTCATATATCAAATAATGATTTCTTTTTTGATTCCTCCAAGTCTGAATAGGTGTTGTAATTCGTGAACATACTGGATTCCGAAGGATATCCCAGCAAGTGGCGGAAATATGAACGCATTGTTTATTCTCTTTAACACAATCAGGCACTCATCCGTTTCTTCGTCCCAGAATATCCAAGAGATTCTTCCCGGCTTGAATCCGTTCTTCTCAAGAATCTCCGGGGTCAGAGGGATTGGCTCAAGCAGTTTTGGGTCTGAGAAGCAAGTGCTATTATCGTGGTACTGCATAATTATCTCTGTAGGCTTGATGCCTATCACCTTACCGATAATACCGGCGGTGTTCTGGACATAATCTCCCAGCATTAACTCCTCGGCTTTCATAACAACTTCTTTAAGGCGTTTTTCTTGTTCAGCAATTCACTTCGTAAACAACCCTGCTTGACATATCTCTCCACGGCATCTGCGAGGTCGGAGGCGGCTTTCTTCAATGCTATCGGATCTATTCCTCCAGGGGCGATACAAGACCAGCTCCTCTCCGTAAGGAAGAGAATAGCCTTAATTGCCTTTTCCATATCATTCTGCCGCTTATCGTATTTCTCGATCTCTGTCTTGTATTTCTCTTTGATCCTTTCCAGATAATTCCAGCCAGTACATCCGCCAAGCGAAGTCCGCATACAGCATTCATAATATCCACATTCAGCGCATCTCATTTCTTTTCAATGATATTAATATCAAATTTCCCAAGTAGTTCTCTTACGGCTCGAGATGTCATGTCTTGCCGTATCGGACTATACGAATTAGTAATCGCGGAGCGCAGTTCTTTTTCGACGTCAAAGTCGTCATATGTTTTAGATACAACTTTTCTTGCTTCGTCCCGCACCGCATCTACTACCCACATCCGAATATCTTCTCTTGTAATTCCAAGTTCGTTGAACATGAAATTTTTAAACATCTTATATTTATCATTCATTTCTTGTTCTCCAATAATTCATGAGCATCATATCCACACCAAGTACAGATACCTCTTGCCACATTCATAGAATAGTTCTCTTTGCCACATTTGGGGCAGCGAAGCAAGAGCAAATCGTTGGTATCTTCGTAGTATTCAACTCCGGGTGCTAATCGTTTCATTTCTCGTCCTCTATTTTTATTTCTTCTTCAATTTTGAAATAAGCATCTTTCATTGCTTCGGTCAGGAATCCCGAGAAGCAGCACACGAAGTTTTCTTTATCGTTCAATTCGGTCTCCCCCATTGTTCTAAGAATGGAATGAACGAGTTCGTGATAGAATGTATTTTCTTTGCTGGACTGTGATTGAATGCTGTCCTTACTGTATTTCTCAGCAATTTCAATGTATCCTCCCGCTATGTAGCAAGAACCGATAGTGTCATCATCACACCTTTCTACTCGGCGGACTTCCATTTCTTGCCCGCCGACTTGATAATGATTTGGTATTTTTTCGTATTTCATTTCTTTCTGCATAAAAATTCAACTAAATCCTCGAAGATTCCCTCGATGTCCTTGCCCCTCGTTCTGATGATCCGGTAGGGGACATGCTCGGGACAGAGGGTGATGAGAGCGGGGAGCGACCAAGCCAAGGGAAAGTGATCGGGTTGCTCATACACATACTTTTCGTTCATCGAGAGCATTGGATGAGGTTCTTCCCTAAGCCATTCGAATCCGGTGTAGTTAGACATATCGCTTCTGTCCCAGTACATGTCTGCGCTTTTCGGGTCAATGCCTGCAGCAAGCAGTTTCTTGCCCTGTTCTTCAGTAGTTGCTATCATTTCTGTTTTGATTTTAAGAATCTGTCCAGCACTTCCTTGTAGAACGCCTCGCTTTCGTAAGCTGGCTTGCCTTCCTCGAAGGTCAGGCTCAGGCACTCGTCATAGATGTCCACGATCTTCTTGATGTCATCCGGGGTCAGGGGGTCTTTCTGGAAACCATCAAACCTCTTCTTCTCCCAGTAGGCGCGGAACATAGACCAAACGGATTGGCTCTCCATCTCCGTGTCGGCGTACTTATTCCCCGTGTCGTGGCAGAGATAATTCTTGTGCTGATAGGTCACTTCCTCACCACGGAATGTCGCCTTCGCATCCTCGGTTTCGATGGTCGCCTTGCCGCCGGTGAATGGAGAAACGACCTCCGGGTTCGGCTCTTCCCATTTCAGCCATAGCTTCTCGGCTACCGCCCTTGCGGTATTGTACTGCAAGGTGCTGATCGAAGAGCAGCTTCCAGGTATCAGTTGCATCTCTTCGTAGAGCCACTTGTCTATTTCGTCTCTGTGTTCCATAACTATTCGTGGTTAGGGATGGTACTCATGACGCATTTAACGAACTCTCCTTTGCTTGTCGGCATAATACCCTTGCAGACATTGTAGATGTATTCAAGCGTCCTTCTGTTGATGGAGACAATGCCACCGTTTCTTTTGCGCCAGAAGAATGACCGTATCTTCGAGATAAGGTTCTTCCTCCCAGGCTCTACCATGGCACTATATACAAATTCCAACTTCCCGTTATGGTAAATATACATGTCACCCTCTATGGCGAGATCTTCTTGGAATTCTCGCAACTCGTATTTTATTGTTTCCCATTTCATAAGTCACTTATCATTAAATCAAATTGCTCAACAAATGTTGTTATTGTTCCAACCTGACCATCGTCATAGATGACTTCATAAACAACCTTATCTCCCAACTTTGGGACTACACCTTCTGGTGGTTCAAGGCGCTTCCCTATTATCGGAAAACCATTCATCTCTACTCCTCCGGTAATTTCGGCATCGGCATCCAGTAGCGAACCCCTGGGATGTTCCAGCCGTTGTAATCAATGCACCTTTCCGTGTCTACGATATGCCCAAAGGCAATCTTGCCAAATCCGACCTTCAGACCGCCTTCTACGAGGATGTCTTTCAGTACGATCACCTCTTCA
>Ga0310690_10004466_pt1 | contig 19828 bp, 6 predicted proteins | sample AusTroGonzalo_MG_2_FD_207661 | JGI IMG/M metagenome (GOLD analysis project Ga0310690, IMG submission 207661) | Bovine rumen microbial communities from tropical cattle in Woodstock, Queensland, Australia - Gonzalo_04 (v2) (version 2) | ecosystem: Host-associated > Mammals > Digestive system >...
ACTCGTTGGCAGCTTTGATAATGGTAGCCGTAACCGTCGCCTCGCCTACAGAGACCGCATTGACATGCAGTTTGCTGGAGTCTGACGGATTACTGAGGTTGCCCGTGGTGACGTGTCCTCCCTCGCTGACGAGTGTCCATTGTACTGTCTCGCCCGCAAGCAGCGGACGTACGCTAACGACACCCTCCGTGCCTTGCTGCATCGTACCGGGACAGCTGATGACCGCTGCCGCTGGAGCCGACTGCACCACGAGGGTGGCACGACCGGTAGAGGTTACATATTCCGAACCGCACATTTCGTCCTTGGCGGCACGGGTGAAAACGTAAGTGTTCGGGTTGTTATAATAGCTATCACCAGGCGTATAGGTAGCCTCCGTCGCACCGGTGATCTCCTCACCGTTGCAATACCAACGGTAAGTGACCTCACCCGGGCCGGTGGCAGCATTGGCACTGCCGATGTCAGATGCCTGAGTACCCATACAGATGGTCTCCTGTCCACCCACAATGCTGCCAGGATTGAAAGCTTTGCGCACATAGAGGGCGATCACTTCGGATGTATCAGACTTGGAACAGGTGACACTGTTGGCCGCAACCGTTGCCGTGGCAATCATCCTGTAAGTATAGGTTTGGTTATCCGACAATGAAGCTGGCGTGTTATAACTCTGGGTAGTGGCCAATGTAGCATAGTTGGCATCCACCCACCTGTAACTCAGCGCACCATTTACACCAGCGGTCTGCGCCGTGAACGTGGCAGATGTGCCCGCACACACCGTGTCGTTGTCGATTTCCAGCAAAGAGACCGCAGGAGCGTTGATGGTCACCGAAATTTGCTGGCTCTTGGATGCACACACCTCTGAATAAGGAGATGTGGCGGTAATAGTATATATATATGTACCACCATCAGCAGGAGCACTGCTCATGGTAAAGGTACTGTCGGATGCATTAAAGGAGAAGTCGTATGGCTCAATAGAGAGATTTGCATTGGCGTAACGCACCTTCACAGGATCAATCTCACTGCCCTGACACTTGGTCTGCTCTATATTGCTCACCACCTGGAACTCCACAGCGGGACGCACGGTGAGGTTAACCACCGCGGAATCCTCACCGCAACCGTTCGTGGAAGCGGCCATGATCTTCAACGTGTAGTTGCCGGCCACCGTCGGGGTGCCCGTGATTTTGCCGGACTGATAGACAAGTCCCTCAGGCAACTGGCTGGTAATGGCGGCAGCGCTCACTTCGGCGTTCGTCAACATGAGACTGATGGCTGTAATCGGCGTGCCCGCACAAACCGTCTGGTTGTCGTTGGTGGCGATAATGCTAGGTGTAGGATTCACCGTGATGCTGATGGGCATGTCGATGGCGCCGCAGTTGTTGGAAACCGTCAAGTTGAAGTTCGCCGTGGAGGACGGGGTACCGGAAATACGCGCCTCTTTTGACCCAGTATTGTTGCCGAACACCAATCCGTAGGATTCAATGTTCGGGGTCTGAATCGTGGAATAAGGATAGGTGACCACGATTTCTTGGATAGCTTTGCCTGAACAGACTGTCTGTTCTGCGGAACCACTTCCTTGGGTCAGCTGCAATCTTGGTTGCGGATTCACCGTCACCGTACCCGGCAGTTGCGCAGAAGTACAAGCGGGATCCAAAGAGGTTGCCGTGACCGTATATCTATAGATGTTATCGTTCGTTGGAGTACCCGTGATGAGCAGCTGTCCACCCGCGGTCGTCGTGTCGATGCCCGCCGGCTTGGCAATAACATCCCCATCTTCGTTGCTCCAAGTGACAACAGGTTTCTTCGAATGATCATAATCCACCACAATCGTATCCATCTGCACATTCGCGCAAGTGGTCACGTTGAGGTTAGAAACGGCTGTCAGGGTGGCCGACGGGTTCACCGTGAGAGTACCCGTCACCGTTTTTGACCCACAAGAAAGCGGCAAAGTGCTCTGCGCTGTGATGGTGTAGTGATAAACCCCGGATGTATTGGGCGTACCCGTGATGGCACGAGCCGACTCACTGTAGTTCACCCCGTAAGGCAGACCCGTCACCATAACGGTGGAATAGCTATCATGCGTGACGGAAATAGCGTCAATGTTACCGCCCAGACAGAGGGTTTGGGTGGAATCAGCACCCACCGTCAATTCCACTAACGGGTTCACCGTGATGACCCCTGAGAGGCTGACGGCGCCACATCCATAACTGGAGTTAGCTGTCACCGTATAAGGATACTCGGTAGGATCATGCTGTGTGGAAGTGAGTTGCACGGATCCGGAAATCGTGGCATTGGTATGGTCTTCGTTGTAGGCAACACCAAAGCCCATGTCATTCACAGACAAGGTAGCATTCGTTCCTTGGAAAACAATATTTTCGATGGTTCCGCCCGAGCAAACCGTCTGGTTTTGGTTGCCCGAAACTAAGCTCACCTTCGGCAGCGGGCTCACCTTAACCGTTCCTGTGATGCTATCAGCAGAACACTTGCTACTCATCACATCGGGGATAGCGTTCACTGTGTAGGTGTAGGTGGCCTGACTCGTGGCATCCTCGGGCAAGGTGATGGTCGCATTCAGGTTGTTGCCCGACATATAAGAGAACACCTCAGCAGGGTTCAGCTGTTGGTCAGCATCCTGCCAAGAGTACTGGAGAGAAGCATGATCATAGAGAATGCCCACAGGGGTGATCGAACCGCCAGAGCAAATCGTCTGGTTCTGCAGAGAGGTATTCGCAAAGGCTATTTGAACCGGTGCCTGAACCGTGAGAACGTATGAGCCGGCAGAAGGCACAAAGTCCGCCACGCAGGCAGAATCCTTCGCTTCACGGGTGAACGTGTGAACACCCACGCTCTGCGCAAAAGCACTGGCATTATAAGACAAACTGTTCGTATTGTCTATAAGTTCGCCGTTGTGCAACCAACGGTAGGTGATGGGACCGGCTCCGCCAGTTGCCTCGCTGCCAGTCACATCCGCAAGTTCGCCTCCTTTACAAATGGTATCCCGACGAGAAGACAGGGCACCGGCATTGAAGGCCGGACGCACATTGACCGTAACCTGCTTCTCATCATAGGTTGTACAACCGTCTAAAGTAGCAGTAGCCCGAACCGTATAGGTAGTCGTAGCGGCCGGAGATGCGGTAACCGTAGCCCGATCCGTATAGTTCAACCCTGAAGCAGGAGTCCATGAGTAAGTAACGTTGTCAGCCTCCCGCTGCGTTTCGTCCAACGTAGCACTCAGCTCCACAGAACCTCCCGGACAGATGGTACCATCCGTGAAAGCATTGAGAACAATGGAAGGAACCACCAAACGAATCTGCACATCCATCGTGTCGGTCTTCCAACAATCGCCAATCGTATTGGTAGCCACCACACGAACTGCCGTATCCGTGGTGATATTAGTAAGAATGAATTGTGAACCACTACCCAACTGGGTCCCGTTCATCGTAAACCATTTCCAAGTGTTGGTTCCCTCGGAGTTATAGTTGGAAGGATTGGCCGTAATAGGCACCGAACCACCCGAACAGACATACTGAACAGGAATATCATTCAGTTGAATATAGGGGTTGCTGACATGCACCGTCACAGGATCGGAGGTGTTCGAACAAAGGGTGGAATTCACCTGTGCCGTCACCGTGTAGGTGCCAGATGTACCAACGTTAATATATTCCCCAACAGCATTATTGCTCCAAGTGTAGGTGATTCCATCACTGAAATTGCTCGTGTTAGCGGTCAATTTCACGGTTGAACCGGCACAAATCGGATCGCCTGTGGGAGTTTTGGTGATCTGCACCACCGGCAACTCGTTCACCTGGATAGTCTTCGGATCCGCAACCACCTGACAGTTATTGGCATCCTTCACCGTCAACGTATATTCGGTAGTTGTAGTCGGAGTCACTGAGGCACTAGCGGTATTGCCGCTGATGTTGTTCCAAGAATAATGGTACACACCACCCGTGAAAGGAGTACCGCCGATAACGCTGGCATACACCGTCGTGCTGCCACCCGCGCAGATTTCAGCATTGGCCACATGGATGGTCGCTTGCAATTCAGAAGGCTCGCTGACGCTGATATTACCGTAAGCTATACAGCCGTTATCATCCGTCACCTTCACCGTGTAGTCACCCCTTTGTAAATTCGTGGCCTGGGCATTGGAACCCACTTGCTCGTTATTGGAATTCGTCCATGCGTAATCGAAGGGTGAAGTTCCGTTAGTAGGCGTAACGGTAGCTGAAGTTGCCCCACCGTAGCAGCTTATCGGGGCGTCTTGCGCAACCGTCAACGTCATGGTCTCAGGCAATTTCACCGTCACAGGATGTGACAGAGGGTTACCGCACTTGTCTGTAACCGTGACTAACACTGTCGCCGTGAAGGGGAGATAGGCATCCGCCGGGAAGGTTTGCGTAACAGTCAACTCCGCTTTCGGAGTACATCCGTTCACCACCACCTTGCTCAGCACCGTATCGGTCAGATCTGGCATTTTGTAGGTACAATTTCCTGCCGGCACAGCATACACCTCTGATGTTGGGGTAGTACTGAACGTTAAAACATTATTGACCCCATAATCGCCAGATACATTATATGTATAATGCCACTCTCGCTCACTACCGTTGCAAGCAGTGTAGGTATAGGTATAACGTACCTGACCCTTGCAGGCGAATGGGGTGCTTGTGAACTCGCTGGCACCGTCTGCCTTATAAGAAACGGTAGGATTTGCATTTGCTGTTATCTCATTGCCACAACCATCGACAGCTTTCGGAACGTTAGCAGCAGCCGGTTGGGTGGCGTCGGTGATGCAAGCAACCGGCTCACTATGCGTCACATCAGTTGGAACGCTAGTCCATTGTGCCGGCATCACCACATTGGCCGTTCCCGGGAAGGAGACCGGGCATACGGGAGAAGCCGCGATGACGATGGAGAAAGGATAGCTGCCCTCGCACACATCCTCTCCAGAAGGTAGCACGATCGAGGCAGTGTAAGTGTTACCCGTCGTGTGACTCATTGCCGTAGGCACGTTGTCATACACGAGGTTTGCACCAGGAATCTCGTCACTAAAGGTCACCGTCAAAGTCTGTTCGGTACCGGCGCATCCGCTGACCGCCAACTCCGCAGGGGAGGTGATAGTGACATTTTGGCCGATACCGGGATTCACCGTCACGACCGCCACAAATTCATCACCCAAACAGTTGACACCCATCATCGGGGTAACGGTGTAGTAATATAACACAGGATCGTTTCCCGTATTGCTGATATTGCCGTGGATGGAGGATTCCATATTGCCCGCAGCATCTTCGTTTAACCCAGTCGGGGCATCCCATGAATAGTATGCACCTGCGGGAACATTCGTGCCATCCTGAGAGGTGGGCACATACGAGAACACATTGCCACCGCACGCCGTAATGCGGACAGTGTCGTATTGGGTATTTTCAAGTGCATTGTTAGCGGGATTAATGACCACTGTAGTATCAACCGTGCTAGTGGTATCTCCGACGCGGCATCGGTGAGCATCCATCAACAGCAAATCCACATCCTGGAAGATAAGATTGGAGATGGTAGTGGAAGAAGTGGAGAACCTACGGTCGCCGGCTTGGGATTCCGCCCCAGTGGAGCCCGTCCAGTAAGCATGGTACGGTTTGGTACCACCTGTCACGTTAATCAACTTCACCTTGCCTTGCGTGGAACAGGTCTGGTCAACGGAAACCGCTTCGTATGCCAACAACGCCGGTTGTTTCACCTCAATGGTGCCTGTGAAGGTACAGGCATCATCGCTCAACGGACCCGTATGAGTGGTAATCGTGTCGGCAAGGGTAACCGTCCACACGCCCGCCGTGATGGGCGTTTCATCCGAACCCTCGATAGAGAACGTAGTGACACCTGATCCTACCGGTACGGTGTGGCTGACATTATCTTTGGTGAACGTTGCTACTAAATAGTCGTTGCCATAACCTCTATTGGTGATGTTCACCGTGATCTTACCATTCTTATAGCCGTAACAAGAAACGCTGTCCTGACTCAGCTCGGCAGCAATGACGTGTTCCCACTTGGCGTAGAGAGTAATACTGCCCTTATGGTTATTCCACTGAATGTGCGATTGGTTGCAAAGCGTGGTGGCAAACACCTCCTCACCTGTACCTTGTTCTGTAAAGAACCAGCCCCGGAAAACATGGTCGGTCTTGGTCGGAGTGGGCAGGTTGCCGTATTGTTTAGTGTAAACCACTTTCCGTGAAGCATCTGATTCGGGAGTGATGGTGCCGCCTTGCGGATCGAAAGTCACTAAAACGGTGTCTTCTTCCCATTTGGCATACAAAGTCTCATCCTGCGGTGATTGCCACAGATTGGTAATATCCTGATTATACAATTCAGATGTAAGATCACTGTTCCAATACCAACCCTTGAAAGAATAACCCGTACGGGTGATGCCGTTCAGGTCGCAACCACAGGAAGTGAGATTCTTGTTCAAAGGCGAATCGTAGGTAACAGGGAATTTATAACGATTACCTGATGCAGTCGTGACTGCAGAACAGGAAGTGCAGGCAGTGGGCAGGGTGCCGCCATTAGGCTGAACATAACAGGTGTAGTTGTTCGGAGTCCAGTAGTAATATAACGTATGGTTTGCATCTGTCAACAGAGTGGTATTATCCTCCACATGCGTCCCCTGACCATTTGGCTGGGAATGCCAACCATGACCCGTATAACCTGTCCTGTTCATTGTACGGTTGGAAAGGTATGACTGGTTAGTCCACTCCCAGTCACCAATCCCCTGATCCTGCATAATTCCATATTGGTTCACTTTCCAATCCACTGCAAGAATATGCCTATCTCCATACCAATATGGCAGTGTATAATTCAGGCTTGATTGCCCATCAACAGTACCTCCTTGAGCGTCTAAAGTGACTGTAACATCACTAAACTCCCAAACGACATAGAGGGTTGTTGCTGTCACCTTGTCCCAAATATAGGTGGCGGGGTTAATTTCATTACTATATTCATACGGGTTAAGCCAACTTCCATTTCCTGTTCTAGTGAGATACCATCTCTCCACTCTATTTCCCAGCTTATGAACAATATTATTCAGGTTTACTCCGCCAAGACTGGCGTTTATGGTGGAGCCGTACGTAACCATAAAGGGGTTGGAATAGCCGCTCACCATCTCACCACCGTTCAAATCCAATGTCACTTGATATTGATTCGGTCTCCATCCTGCATACAGCGTCTCGTTGTAGGTATTTCTGAAATAGTCCGTACCTCCTACGAAATCGGATCCCGCCGCGGCAGCAGCACTTTGCGATCTATACCATCCTACAAACGTATAGCCTTCACGAGTGAAACGATAATGATTATTCCAATTGTTTTCATACTGACCACTTCCAGAAGTTAAATCTTTATATTGCTGATTATACAGCACATCAACAGTTCTTGTCGAGTAATTATGGGTACCCGATGTTCCACCGTTACCATTAAAGACAACTTGGTATTGGTTCGCCGTCCACTTGGCATACAGCGTATGGTCATCAGCGGTGGTACAAGTGGTTGTGGCTTCCACTTTATTGGTGCAAGCCGCCTCTTTAAACCATTCGCCGAAGGTATAGCCAGTAAGACTGAGCGTAGGCAAGTTCTTATATGCCGAATCGAATTTCACAGTTTGATTATCAGGCGTAGTCACTTCACCATTCGGGTCATACAAGCTACCGCTCTGCGTGTTGAAAGAGACCGTATAGGTATTGGAATTCCAGTGCGCATACAACTTCAATGTTCCGTGATGATCGGGATTATCATCGGATATGTCGTTGTCGGAAGGCAGTTTGAGGTCGGAACCGATGGTGGTCCTATTACAAGGACTTGATGCTATCACTTGAGTACCGTTCTGCGTAAGCCAACCGGCAAAAGTGTAACCCGTGCGCGTAGGTGTGGGCATTGTCGTAGCCATCTGCGCGTCATACTTGGGATGGATGGCTTCAACCGACGAACCACCCTTGCTGTCAAACGTCACATCCACCGTACGGGCATTCCAATGCGCATAGAGATTCGTGTCACCCCATGAGTTGTAACGATCTGTAGCCTCTACTTTCGTACCATTGGTTCCCCGTGCCGTGTACCAACCGGCAAAAGTGTAGCCTCCGCGTGTAACCGTGGCCAGACCACCGAACAGGGAGTCGCACTGGACCGGTTTGCTTTCCGTTGAGAGATAGAGTATTCCATTGTCTGGATCTGCCTGAGTCTTAACAGCATCCGGATTGCCGTGGAACGTCAGCGTGTAAGAGATGGGTTTCCACTTCGCATACAAAGTATGAGACCCTGTCTTTTTGCAGGTCGTATTGTCATCCACAGGATTGGAATAGGTACCTGTCGAACTATTGAAATCGTAATACCAACCCTCGAAGGTGTAACCGTTGCGGGTGGGCGTGGGCAGCGACCCGAGATAATGGCGAGTACTTCCATCAAGCGTATAAACCTTCGCATACTTGGAGTCGTACTTCACCCTGACTTTCGTAGGAGTCACCGTAGCCGTCGTCGCACCGCCCGTAATGGGATTTGCATTTAACGTCACCTCATAATCCAGCGTGTCCCACTTGGCGTGGATAGAGCTGTGATCATCGCTGAAGACATCGTTGCTAAAATTGACGGGGGCAGAGCAGGCAGCAGTGACATTGTCGTAAGTATAGTACCACCCGCCAAAATTATATCCCACGCGCGAGATGCTGTTCAAACAATTCACACCCGCAGTTCCAAGACTTGTGTTCATAGCCGCAGCACCGTAACCTGGGAATGTGTAGTCGCAGTCACAAGTCCAATTCTGAACATTTTGTGGAGAACTGATCGCAGAAGTGCTGCAAGTAATTGCCCCGCCGTGGGCATATACCTTGCACGACGAAGCCCAGCGGGCATACAGATGCCTATTCGCCGCAGCCGTGTCATCTCCATTGAACACGTCCGTCTTTAACACTTCAGTCTCATACTGTTCCGAAGTGTACCAACCATCGAAAGAGAAATCGCCCTCTGTGGAAATATTAAAATTGATGTCCCATTGTTTTTCTCCTTGGTAGGTCATTTTGCCATACACGGAATCGTACGTAGCAATCACCTCCTTGGAATGCTTCGTTGGAACTCCATCAAAATAACCGTTATCACCTGAATGCAAAGTAATCACGTATGTCCTCGGGACCCAGTGGGCCTTGAGGGTGAGAGTTATATTTTCGTCCGAGCATTTTCCCGTCCACGTACCACTGGCTTTTGACGCATAGGTAATCGCACCATTCGTCTCTGTCAGATCACACGAGGTCGTGTTTTCAATATTCGCAGGATTGCTGCCCGTAGTGTACCATCCCACGAAGTCGTAGCCGGGACGAGTGGCCGTAGCTAACGTTTTATTTCCGTAATTGAACTTCTGATCATAAGTGTAGGTATCGGATGTCTTCGAAGGCGTACCACCGTCCCCATTGAAAGTCACCTTGACGGTGCAGGGCTCCCATTGGGCATAAAGGGTTTGGTTCGTAGGGTAGTTATTCTGCACACCTTCAGCTACTGTGTTCCCGTTGGCATCCTTCCATCCAGCGAAACTATAACCGATACGGGTAGGAATATGATTTGCCCAGTCGTCGTCGTCAAAATTAGTACGATAAACTCGAGTAAAAAATTGATTGGTGAAACAATTGTTACATTCAGCGTAATTAGCGTCTAAGTTGAAGGTGATGGTGTTAGCTTCCCATTGAGCATAAAGCGTGATGCTTCCTGTGAGATTAGCAGTACCACCCCACTTTAAGCTATCACCAAAATTAGCGGTTGTGATCTCTGTATTGTACGGAATTACACTTCCTGTTTTCGTCTTACTAAAACCTATGAAGGTGTAGCCTGGGCGAGACAGAGCATCACTGACGTTAAAATTATTACCGAGAAGAGTAGCGCCATAAGATCTTCTGTATTGATAAGTAGTACTGTTTCCCCAAGGAGTGCTGCCGGATTTCCAAGTCACCTCATCTTCACCCGCATTAGCATCGAATGTGACATAGACATCACAAGCCACCGTGGTAATGCGCGCACAACCTGCGGCACCTGATCCTGTGGGCCAATTTTGATAACCACCAACGCAAAAACCCCAAGACTTATCGCAATCATGAGAACCGCCGCCACCGCCACCGTATGTCTTACCCTTACCGTCATTACCACTATTTTTCACATTACCCTTTCCTCCAGCACCACCATAGTCATTTTTACCGTCACAACCACTGCCATTACCCCACTCATTAGCATCGTCACCTCCATTTCCTGGTCCACTACTACCGGCACCACCGCCACCGCCGCCAGAATATAATAATAAGCCCAATTTATACCCCTTTCCGCCTTGTCCTCCATTATATCCTTGTAATTGATTTTCAGAAAAATAGTCAGAGGTTCCACCTGGTCCTCCAGAGGCATTGGAGCCATCCGTTGTACCTCCAGATCCTCCATACGCTTTCATCCAAATCACATTGTTGTGGGTTACCGTTGTGGCACCACCCGGATTTCCATTTAACGCATTTCCATTAGTCGATGTAACCTTCGCACCACCGGTTCCAATGGACACCACCAATTGGGCATCCCGAGGAAGAGTGGTTATCGCATTTTTGTTGGTAACGTAACCGCCGCCACCGCCGCCGCCGCCGCCGTGCGATCTGTCGTAGGAGCCAGAGCCACCGCCGCCCCAGCACTCAATCTTGGAGATGCGGTAACCTGTTGGAGCCACATAAGTACCATTACTGGTAATATGAGTGACACCTTTGTTCAGCGTTGTCTGTCCCCACGCATTCCCCACTCCCAGCAGCAACACCGTCGCAAGCAGCAGCACGCCAAGGAAAGGAAACTTTTTCTGCGAGATCCTGCGAGATCCGCGGGAAAAGGGTGTTCCCATCGCATTATTCCCATTCAACATCACAAATGACTTAGTAGAAATCTTATTCATAATTTTAACTTTTTTTCTTAATTTTCGGCGTATTCTCAGGAAACTTCCGCGCACAGCAAAACCTGGGCACAGCACCCCAAAATACGGCTGCAAAGGTACACTTTTTTCTTAACAATTTTTTCCTAATATTATATAAGAGATTTTGTTTTTGTATTTCATTGTTTTTCAATATGTTGCAAATGTTAATTTTTGTTAATAACATGGTTGCGGGAAGATGTTCAAGGGGCAAGCTTTGAGAAAAAAATGCGAAAAAGGGAAATCACACGGCACAACAGAACCGTAGCGAAAAATCCCGCCCCTGCATTCCATCCACCCCACTACTTAAAAATTAATAATTTTAATGCAATATATTATAATCGTTTAAATAATTTCACACAACAAGACAAACCTTCAAAACCACTAAAACAAACATTAAAATAACGAATCAATTATATTGTTTTCACTATTCCCTATTCCCTTCTCCCTTCTCCCTACTCCCTATTCCCTATTCCCTTCTCCCTCAACCCTCCAATCCTCCGAAATCCTACCCAAAAAATTAACTATTCAGAAATCAATTGTTAAATTAAGTTACGCATTTGGTTGGCGCAAAGCCAACTATAGAATTTTGCAAAACCTCTTGACAAAGGGCTTTTCTCGTTGTATCTTTGCAGACGGATTTACTCCTTTTTGCAGAGTCGCGATCAACCGCGTCTCTATCTTACAAATCACTAATCAAAAAACTAATCATATATGGCAAAGAAAATGACAACTACAACAAAAAAGACAGAAACATCCGCAGAAACCAAGGAAATGGAACATGTTCCCGTATATATCAACCCGCTGACAGATTTCGGCATCAAAAGGGTTTTCTTCATGCCGAGAAGAGGATCCGAGCGTCTGATCTCATTCCTTCGCGCGTTCCTGCCAGACATCATGAAAGACGTCGTCAGCATCACATACAAGCCCACAGAACTGCTCGGCGATTCGGAGTCGGAGAAGAGGGTTGTGTTCGACATCTACTGCGTGACCAACACCGGCAGGCACTTCATCATCGAAATGCAGCGCGCCAAACAGTCGTTCTTCAACAACCGCATCATCACATACGACAGCCGTGTGGTGAGCAGCGAGGTGGAGCGCGGAGACATGGAATACAACATCCCGACCGTAATCTCCTTCAACATAATGGATTACACTTCCGACGCGTTCACCCACAGCGAAAAAGCTTTTCATATCGTAAAGCTGAAGGACGACGAAAACGTGGTTTTTTCTGAAAAAAAAATCTTTTGTTTTTTAGAATTGAGTAAATTTGCCGCGCAGAACATCGGACAGCTCAAAGACATCAACTTCCTGGACGACAGACAGAAATGGGCGTTCATCCTGAAGAACATGCACCAGATGGAGGAGCAGAAACTGTCGGAGGAAGACGAGATCTACCAAAAGTTGTTCGAGGACTGCAGGTTTTCAAAACTCGATAAGATGGAAAAGAAAGACTACAAGAAAAGCCTGTTAGAATACCACGACGTGCGCGACGCCATGAACGTCGCCCGCGAAGACGGCAGAAAAGAGGGACGCGAGGAGGGACGCGAGGAGGGTCGCGAGGAAAGGACCCGCCAACTCGCCCTCAACATGCTCGCCGAAGGTTTGGACTCCACCATTGTCGCGAAAATCACCGGACTCACGGAGAAGGAGATCCGGACGATTGCGTGCGAAGCGTGATGGCAGTTGGCTTTTAGCTTTTAGCTTTTGACCAACGGCATAGACCTAAACATAAACTTAGACATAGACTTAACGCCCAAAACCGGAAACTGCTAACTACTAACTGCTAATTGCTAACTAGCAATCGCTGCTAACTACTAACTGCTAATTGCTAACTAGCCAACGCCGTCTTTGGCATCAACACCGAACAGCGGTCAATGATGTCGTTGGCACGTTCGAAGCCGGCGTCGCAGATTTTTCTCTCCTTACTGCCGTCATAGCCCATGAACAAGTGCATGGTTTCATACCCCGCATTAACATATTTCAACAGCGTACGGTCGCGTTTGCCCGCCGCCTCTTTGTATTTTTCTATCGAAGGCCTGCCTTTTCCCTTGCGTATCTGCAGCACCGCCTCAAGCGCAATCAGACAGCCGCTCCACAAGGTGTTGCCGGCAATCCGGACATATTTCTTATCCCTGTAGAGATTCGTCTCCGAATCGTAAACAGACTTCTCTATGATTTCCGACGCGTTGGCCACATACCTTCTGGCCTCTAGAATAGGATCAGTTTTTTCCATATCGATGAGTTTAAAATTAGACGCCGCAAAAATACAACAAAAAGAATTTGAAAAATCAACTTTTTCAAAAATTTTTATTTTGTTGAAAATCAACTCGTTAAAAATCCATAATAAATTATTTTTACAATTAATTGTTAAAATATTTTTTCGGTTTCGCAGGAATTGACGTATGACGTATGACTTGTGATATGGGACACCGCACGCCGCACTCGTGCACAACCGCGCCCACGTCGCATATACATCCGTCATACGCCGTATAATCGCGCCCATATCGCACATACGGACGCGCATGGTATCGTCGCGCGCCCCGCAGGGGTTCACACCCCAGCCTGTGTTATGCCGCCCCTAACGGGGCTGGGAGGCCAACGGAGTGGCGCGAGTGGACTGCTAACTACTAACTGCTAATTGCTAACTAGCAATCGCTGCTAACTACTAACTGCTAACCTATTCATCATTCTTCGTTCTACATTAAAAAAGCGGCTTCCAGGAACTCCCGACAGCCGCTTGTATATTTACATAATCAATCCTAAATTAGTGACCTGAGGCCTCCAAAAGATTGATGATATCGCAAAGATTGCAACCGTTAAGTCCCTTCCTAGCAAGATAGGCATCGAAGTAGCCATAGAGGAGCTCTCTGATCTTGACGCTTGCCGTGGAATTGCTCAAAAGCTCATTATACAGTTGGTTGACCTCTGCTTCAGTTGCGGTCTCTGCATAATACTTGGCCAATTCAACCAGCATAGCGCGGTTGTCCTTTAAGAACTTCTTGGCCATACTGTAGATAGAATCCTTCACTTCCTGATCGATCGTCTGACCTTCGTGATAGAATTGATTCAAATCAGTGGCCGTAATCAAAAAGAGGTAATGATAACCAATCTCTTTCGCCTTGTCGTAATTTTCCTTGATATACTTGACAATAGAATCGCGCATTCCATAGTACATTTCTTCATTCAATTGCAAGGTCTTATAGATGGTATCGATATCTCTACCGTCAATATCGCTATGGATATAATCCACAATGTGATCCGTGGTCAGATAAGAACCGTCCGTATGGAAAGCGTAAGGCACTGGAGTGACCGGGGTCTCTATCGTGATGTTTTTCTCTTGATTGTCGATTGTGTAAGTAAACTCTGCAACAATCACGCCAACGTATGCCCAATTAACATTATTTGAGGCTTCCAATGGGAGATTCAACATACCATCGGAGTTTGTCACAACCGTACCTCTAAAGAGGGTCTCTTGTTGATTATCAATGATAGGAACAGTAACCACAGCTGTTACACTCTGGTTTCTCACCAACTCTTTGGTGACCGGATCGCGCAACACGGCCTGATAATTAAGAGGCGTTGTTTGCGCCATCATGCTCACAAAAAGCGTGAGCATCGCGAAAAGTGTTAATAACTTTTTCATATCTCTATTTTATTTTTTTCAGAACTTAATTAATTATTAGGCACATTGGTGTATTGACCTTCAACTGAGATTTCCTGACAACCAGGTTTGTTGAGGAGAACATTGAATGTTTGGTTCGTAGGAACAGTATATTCAGAACCATTAAGGTTAAGATGGAAACGATTGGTAGTACCAACACGCGCCAAAGTCTTAGTTACAATTTGATCGCCCATGGGTCCCGTTTTAATCTTGACACTCACAGTAACCGTTGAAAGATCAATGGTTCCCATGTCATCAACAACAACTTGATAAACGAGACTATCAACATTATTATTAGTGGTATAACTGAAACCCTGAGCAGAACTGATCTGAGGACAAACCATGTTACTCGCCACGTAAGCAGCAGCAGAACAGAGCGTCCAATTTTGGTTGTCACAAATAAGATGACGGCCACGGAGATACTGCGCAAAATAGTCCAAAAGAATACTTCTGACCGCAGGAGCAGCGCTAGAGGTTTCAAAGGAAGCATAAAGTTCCTCGGCTTCTTCAGTAGTAGCGGTGGAGATGTAATACTCCGCAACCTCTAACAAGAGAGAGCGATGGTTCTTAAGATAATCTTTGATGATATCATAGAAAGCATGCTTCACCGAGGGATCGATGTTGTGCATGGTATCGTAGGCTGCTTTCACATCTGCCTTGGTAAGAGAGTCAAGATAAGCGTACGCGATTCCCTTGGCAATCCGGTATTTTGCCATGATGTAATGCACAGCAGAGTCACGACAAGCCTGACTGAAAGTAGGATTGTCTAACAGGGCTTGATAAACACGGTCCACATCTTCAGGAACCGCACGTTCAAAATAATCAGTGAGCATCGGGGTGGTGATTCTCACATCACCAGCCTGCAGTGCGTAAGGCACTGCGGTAACAGGGGTGTTCAACGTAATGGTTTTGGAACCAATGGTAAACACAGCCGTAAGGGTATCGCCATTCCAATTGTAATTTTGATCAGCATCTATATCACCATAATCCAGTTCCAAAGAAACTAAACCATTCTCATTGGTAGTGAATGCCATTTCTTCCCCCCAAGAAGTTTCTTTAAGACTAAATAGAACTGTACCGCTCTGATTCTTCACCAACACATTGTTGGAATCGCGCAACACTGCCTGATAGCGAAACTTAGGCATCTGCACCTCTTGCGCCATCAGCACGCTCCCACTTATCAGGAGCATCATTAAAAAGGTTAAAATCTTTTTCATTGTATTTCTTTTTTTATTATTCTGATTGTGATTAATGGAATACTATTAGTCATCCAAAGTTGCCCAATCCTCTTCAGTAGGGGTCATAACGCAACGGACGCTGAGGCCGTCGTTAACGCTATGCTCCTTGAACATCGGAGTGTTACAGTAGTAGTTCACTTGAATTGAGATAGCTTTGCCTTCGCTAGCACTAACGGAGCTCCACCAGTCAGTGTTAGTACCCATACCTTGGAAGCGTTCAGCGGCAGCGCTGTATTCACCGGCAGGATATGCCGTGAATCTCGTGCTGTTGGTGTTCACTTCAGGAGTATTCCAATCTTCGGTAGCGCGGATGGTGGTGGCATCGTGAGCTCTCAACAGATTCATTGCCGTTTCATTCGGAAGATACCAACCATCAGGACAAAGGGTTTGCGCGTCAGCCAAAGTGTAGAGGTAACCGTATTTTTCAATATCGATTTGGTCAGCAGGATATTGATCACTGTTATAGGTCATATAACCACCTACTTGAGAACGCAGGTTCTCTTTGGTCCAGCAATAATTGTCAATAGCCACTGAATGATATTCAATATTTTCAGCTGTCATTCTTTCACACACCCACAAATAGAGATAGTGAACCGCATCGTAATGATAGATACCGCCATTCACTTCATAGGCACTGTCTTTCGTAGATTCCTCAACAGGATTAATGGTGACACCGTTAGCGGTATAGCTAGGTGTATATTCGTCAACCACTGCATACACAGTGTCGCGCACCAGTTGCATTTGAGCCACGCCTGCGGAGACTTCGTAACCATTCTGGGCCACGATGTCGCCAAAGGGTTGACCGAACACGCCGTAGCTGTTGTCTGTCGTAGCGCCGCCGGCCGTGAAAGCCCGCATCGTCATGGGCGCCGTTTGGGCGGTTGCCATCACCGCCACCGTTGCTAAAATAATCAATGATAATATATTCTTTTTCATATTCTTTCGGTTTTTAAAGGTGATGTTATAGATTAGTTATTATGATATTCTGCATCATACGTACAATCTCTCAAGAATGCATGAGCTCGAACTGTATTACTATTTAAATCAATATTCGTAACATCGAACTCTAAACCATCTTTACCTTGTTGATAAACATCATTCACATACCACTTCACGTTGTTGGGTCTACGAGAAGAAAAGAATTGTTGTGCTTCATTAGGTGAGAAGACAGTCTTCAGAGTATTACCTTCCTTTTGAATAGTAAAGGTATATCCAGGAACGTTGTATTCATCATTCACTTCAGTATTCTCAGTGATTTGGCAATCTACATCAGTCACTGTCAGGTACGCCTGTGAATAAAGATGAGCTCTACAATAGTTCGTCAAATTCATGGTATCCACAAGTTTACCAAAGTTACCAGTCAACGGGATATAGTGAACAGTTCTTGGTTCATAAGTAACACCATCTTCACTCAATCTCATGCCATAAGCAGTAACCTTATTTTCACTATAGTTCTTCACGTATGCCGTCATGATGATACCACCGTTGAGAGCCAACGCCACCAGACCGTCATTAGAGGTATTGGTGAAGCTGGTGATTCTCGGGCAAGTGTCACTCGGGTCATTGCTCATATTGGCAGCAGCGGCTTGCAGGTCGCAGATGTTGTCGAAATGATAGGTAGCAAGACATTGAGGGTCAAGACCGATGGTTCTCAAATAATCGTCCAACACTGCATCCACTTTCTCAGTTGCAAAATCATAAACAGCCGTGTTGGCCGTCAATTTAGCGTAAAGAGCGTCGATTTCAGCGGCATTCGTAGTTCTAAGGTAGTATTTTGCCAGCTCCATAGCCATGCTGCGGTGTCTTTTGAGGTATTTCTTCACACATTTCACAATTTCCGCTTTCACATCAGCATCGAGACGAGTCTCATAGTAGTTGTAAGCTTCGCGCACATCGTCGCCAGAGACTTTATGCATATAGTGACGAACGACCCGTTTGGAAATGTCGAAGTGATTCTTCACATATTCCACCACCGTATCGCGAATAGTGGTAAGGAAAGGTTGGTTGCTTCTCAAAGCAGCAACGATAGCATCTACATCTTCTTCACCATGGCCGCTCCACTCCGCCACATAATTAACGATTTGTGGGGTGGTGAGCAGGAAGCTGGACTGAAGAGCGTAAGGAACTGCGTAAACAGGTTCCTCAAATTGCATAATCAGACGATTGCCATTCGTTTCCGTAACGGTAATGTAAATTCTGGCAGTTGCCCAATTCACAGCCGTGAGGCTACCATCTCTTCCCTCTCCTCCGAGAGTGAGAGAAAGCATACCGTTGTGGTTAGTGTGAAGGGCCTCGAAGTTCTCAAAATAAGGATAAACATCATCAGCAGTTGCACCTGTTGATTCAATTCTTACCTCCACGTTTACGTCTTGGTCAACCACCAGGTTGTTGTTAGCGTCGCGCACAACCACCTGATAGCTCAGGGTCGGTATTTGCGCCGACAAGATGCCCGCTGTCATCGCGAACATCATCAGAAAGGTTAAAATTTTCTTCATTGTTTTTACTTTTTATATTATTACTTATTTTTATTTTCTCTTTTTACTATATACTTTGAAAATACTCTAAATGTTACTTTTTTATCTTTTTTTGTCTCTCCTTATATATATAATATATGTCATTTTATCATTCATCATCCGTCATTCGCCCTAGGGCTCGCTAGCGCTCTCCCTAGGCTAGCATAGGTCGGGCTTTCAGCCCTTTTTGGAATATTATTTGGAGAGTGACGTCCCTATTATTCATCATTCCTCCTTTCCTCCCTCCAAATAGCAATGTTTCGTCATTTTTCGCGCACATCCAAAACCCACGCGAAACAAGACGAATATTGTAAATCTTTCTCTGTCAAAGAGTTACAATTATCCATTACTTGTGCTTTTACACATATATTCAATTTGCAAATATATATTTTTTTCTATTGTATCAACTTTTTGGAAAAAAAATTTTTAGGCAATAGGCAATAGGCAAAAAAAACGTTCGGATAGAAACCTACCCGAACGTTATTCATCATTCATAATTCATAATTCATAATTCTTCACACCACAATGCTCACCATTCTCACCAAAAACGCCGCTACCCACGCCACGCTGGTGGTATATACCGCGGTGAAGAGCATCCATTTGAGGTTGGATTCGCGCTTGACGGCGGTGAGGGCGGCCACGCACGGGAAGTAGAGCAGGATGAACACCATGTAGCCGAACGCCACCCACGGGGTGAAGACCGGCTGGCCCATCTGCGGTCCCGACGACCACGTGTGGCTCTGCAAGCTCTTCTGGAGCGCCATGGAGTGCTCGTCGGCCTCCACGTCGCTGTGGTAGAGCACGCCCATGGAGGAGACCACGATCTCCTTGGCGGCAAAGCCGGTGATCAGCGAAACGCCCATCTGCCAGTCGAAGCCCAGCGGACGGAAGACCGGCGCCACGAATTTGCCGAACCTTCCGATGTAGGAATTCTCAATTTGGCACGCCGAACGGTCGAGCTCCAGTTGCTTGATTTGCGCCGTCTTAGTGGCCTCATCTATTGTTTCGTCGGCCTCCACCTGCTCGATTTGCGCGGTGTAGGCATCAATTTGCGGACTGTGCTGCGGGAAATACTCCAGCGCCCAGATAATGATGGTGGCCACGAGGATCACCGTACCCATCTTCTTGAGGTACTGCACGCTCTTGTCCCACATGTGGATGACGGCGTTGCGGAACGTCGGGATGCGGTAGGGCGGCAGCTCCATCACGAACTGGTCGCGCTCTTGTTGGAAGGCGGCCTTCTTGACAATAAGCGACGTGATGATCGCTGTCACGATGCCCAGCAAATAGATGGAGGTGAGCACCAGTCCCTGATGTTTGGTGAAGAAGGCGGAGATAATCAGCAGATAGACGGGCAGCCGCGCGGAACACGACATGAAGGGCACCGTGATGATGGTGAGGATGCGGTCCTTGCGGTTTTCGAGCGTGCGGGTGGCCATGATGGCGGGCACACTGCAGCCGAAACCTATAATATAAG
>Ga0310690_10004467_pt1 | contig 19827 bp, 12 predicted proteins | sample AusTroGonzalo_MG_2_FD_207661 | JGI IMG/M metagenome (GOLD analysis project Ga0310690, IMG submission 207661) | Bovine rumen microbial communities from tropical cattle in Woodstock, Queensland, Australia - Gonzalo_04 (v2) (version 2) | ecosystem: Host-associated > Mammals > Digestive system >...
GTATTATGGAAGTAAAGAAAAGCCCGAAAGCGAGCCTTGAAAACAAGAAGCTCCTTTTCACCGAGATCGGCCTGGTGGTCGCACTCGGCGTCGTGTATGGAGGCTTTGAATTCTCCAGCCGCGACAAGCAGGTGGCCGTCCTTGAAGATACCACCCAGGTGAATATCGAAGAGGAAATGGTTGCCATTCAGCAGGAGACCCCTCCGCCGCCGCCCGAGGCACCCTCAATCCCCGTCCTGTCCGACCAGATCGATATCGTGGACGATAACATCCAGATCGACGACGATATGTTCATGAACCTGGAAGACGACGACACCGCCTACGAAATCGTAGACTATCACGAGGAGGAAGTTGTCGAGGAGGAAGTGGAAGAAGAGGCCATTCCGTTCCAGATCGTGGAACAGAAACCTTCCTTCATGGGAGGCGACCAGAATGCCTTCTCCAAGTGGGTTGCGGAAAACATCGTGTATCCGGAAATTGCAAAGGAAAACCAGATTTCCGGTAAGGTGATCACCCAGTTCACCGTGGAAAAGGACGGTAGCGTTACCAACGTGAAAGTTCTCCGTGGCGTCGATGAGGCCCTTGACAAGGAAGCTGTGCGCGTTGTGAAGAGCTCTCCCAAGTGGACCCCGGGACGTCAGAGGGACCGCGCCGTGAAGGTTACCTATACCTTCCCTGTTATTTTCCAGCTGCGATAAGCATCAATGGCTGAAAAGAGTTTTTCAGACATAGGAGTGATTAAGGCCATAGACGAACTCTATGGCCTTTCTGCCTATTCCCGTGTGGAGAGCCTGGAGTTCCGCAGCCCTAAAGGTGGTGCGCAGGTATCGGCCCAGAGGATGTTCCTGGAGGGGATTGATTTCAATCTGGTTTATTTCCCGCTGAAGCATCTGGGGTATAAGTGCGTGGTTGAGGCAACGGGCGAGCTGTATGCGTCGATGGCGCATCCGCGCGCGCTGAGCCTCGTGCTGGGGATATCGGCAAAGCTGGATTTCCCGCAGGTGCGCGACCTTTGGCTGGGCGCTTCGGTGGCTGCGAAGGAGCACGGCTACGATGCCGTGAAGCTGGACCTGCAGCCGTCGAATAATGGCTTGTACGTCAGTGTATCGGCCTTTGGGGAAAGGTCGTTGTTGACTTCTTCCCGTAGGCCGGAACCGAAGAGCAAGGACCTGATTTGCGTGTCCGGGCCTCTCGGAGCGGCGTATCTGGGCCTCCGGATGCTGGAGAAAGGGGCGGAGCAGTTCGCCGCCGGGAAGGGGCAGCCGGAGATGTCGACATATAAGATGATAATCGGCGATTATCTGCGCCCGGAGCTGGACGCCGGCATTGTGTCGAAGCTGGAGGATGCGGAAATCTACCCCTCCTGCGCCCGGTTCGTGACCAGGGGGCTGGCCGATGCGCTTAAGCGGATCTCCCGCGACACGGGCCTCGGAGCCAAGGTTTATGCCGATAAGATTCCTTTCGAAGGCAATAGCTTCCAGCTGGGCAAGGAGCTGGATATCGACCCGGTATCGGCCGCTATGAACGGCGGGGACGACTGCCGATTGCTGCTGGTTGTACCGATTCTCAAGATGAAGAAATTCCGTCACGATTTCCAGACTTTCGACATCATCGGCCACCTTGCGCTGCAAGAGGCTGGAGTATCGCTGGTTACGCCGGAAGGGCTGGAAATGCCGGTAAAGGCACAGGGCTGGCCGGACGCGGCCGAATAAGAAATTTTGGCACTTGTTCCAAAAAATGTTTATATTTACGGGCTGAAAAGAATATTTTAACGTTTTACTGATATGAAAAAATTCTTTGCAATCGTAGCCCTCGCCGCTGCTATTTCGGTGCAGGCAAGCGCCCAGACAACCCTGGGTTCCCTCCTCGGAGGTTCCACAATTTCCGACTTCCTGTCGGCCCTCACCGGCGGTGACGTGGTTTATTCCGCTCCCTCAAGCCTGAACGGCACCTACAGCTATGCCGGTTGCGCCGTGTCCATTTCCCAGACAAACGGCACCATGATCAACAACCTGGCAGGCTCCGCAGTTGCCAGCACCATCGAGGGCAAGGTGGACGCCAACCTCGCAAAGCTCGGCATTGAGCCCGGCTCGATGTCCATCAACTTCAACCGCGACGACAACACCTTCACCTGGACTGTCGCAGGTCTTCCTCTGCCCGGCACCTACAAGCTCGGCGACAACGAGGAAACCATTACCATGACCTTCGGCAAGAGCATGCAGTTCTTCACCCTCACGGGTAACCTGGAGTGCTCCTCCACCAACGCCACTGTTCTCTTCCCGGCCAACCGCACCGTTGCTTTCCTGAAGAAGGTTGCAACCCGCCTTGGCAAGAGCGAAGGCACCCTGGCCACCATCACCAAGCTCGCAGAAGGCTACGACAGCTACAAGATCGGCTTCAAGCTGGTGAAGTAATCGCCACGCAAAACGTTTAAAGAGGCGGACCTTCCTGGGCCCGCCTCTTTTATGTATCCATCCGCATTTTGGGGCCATTTTTGCTGACGGGCAAGGCAAATTGCGGGGTTCGTAAGCATTTTAGGGCCCAAAATGCAGACCGGCAGCCCAAATCCGAGCCCCGGTCTGCAAAAACGGTCGTTTTTTGCGTACGGCTATTTCCTCACGACCTCGTAGCTGTCGAGGCCTAGCTTGTGGAGGTCGTCGATGAAGGCGGAGGTTACGGAGACGCTGATTTTGCGGGAGTAGAAGAGGATGCGGTAGTTGGTGGGTTCGTCCACGAGGAATACGTTCAGGGGGATGGAGCCCTTGTGGTGCTTGAGGAGTTTCTGGAGCGCGGCAATCATCGCGGGATCCAGGATGGAGGTGTTGATGTTCAGCGTGAACTCCTTCATCATGTCTTCCGACAGGTTGCCCAGCAGGGTGACCTTTTTCAGTTTAAATACATAAGGTGAAGTCTTGCCCTGGGCGCGCTCTTCCGGCTTGAGGAAGAACTTTTCTCCCACTTCTCCTTCGAGGAACAGCGCAGCGTGTGGCTGCATATACTGCATAAAGGCCTCGTGGTCCTTACCAAAGAGAGAAAGCTCATAGCTGCCGCTATAGTCTTCAATAAGCGTACGTGAATACGGCTTGCCCGTACGGGTTGTGAGCTGTTTAACGTCCGTTACAATGCCTGCAGCGCTAACCTTTGCGGTTTTGTGGGCACTCTCGCATTCGTTCACCAGGGCGCCAAGGTTGGCCAGCTGGCAATTGGTGAAGGCCTTCATTTCAAAGGCGTAACGGTCCAGCGGGTGTGAGCTCAGGTACATGCCCACGAGCTCTTTTTCCTTCTGGAGCTCCGCAAGGATTTCCGGTTCGCCTATCAGATCCGGAATAACGGGGCGCTCCGGTTTCATTTCCTCAACGTCGCCAAAAAGCGAAGCCCCTGCATCCACGGAGTCGCTGCGGTACAGATCGCCGTAGCGGGCAAGTTCGTCCAGGAACACTTCGCCGCTGCGGCCGGGCAGGAAGTACTGCGCCCGCTTATATCCAAACCCGTCCATGGCGCCCGCGCTCACGAGGGATTCCAGGCTCTTGCGGTTCACGCTGCCTGCCATGCGCTCCACAAAGTCGTACAGATCGGCAAATGGACCGCCGGAGGAACGCTCGTTAAGGATGGCTTCAACAACGTTGCCGCCAAAGCCCTTGATTCCGCCCAGGCCAAATCGAATCTCGCCCTTCTTGTTCACGGTGAAGCCGCTCTCCGACTCGTTCACGTCCGGGCTCAGGACCTTGATTCCGGAACGCTTGCAGTCGTCCATGATCTCCATGATTTCCGTCATGTTGGAGAGCTGGTTGGACAGGTTGGCCGCCTGGAATTCCGCGGGGTAGTGGGCCTTCAGCCAGCCCGTCTGGTAGCTCACCCAGGCGTAGCAGGTTGCGTGGCTCTTGTTGAAGGCATATTCCGCGAAAGCCCTCCAGTCCTTCCAGATCTTGTCCAGGGTGGCTTCCGGCAGGCCGTTCTCCACGCCGCCTTTCTTGAAGTCGTCATACAGGCCCTCCAGCACGGTGAGCTGCTTCTTACCCATCGCCTTACGGAGTTTATCGGCCTTGCCGCGGGAGAATCCCGCCAGCTTGCGGGACAGCAGCATCACCTGCTCCTGATACACCGTGACGCCATAGGTCTCCTGGAGGTATTCCTCCATTTCCGGCAGGTCGTAGGCAATCTTTTCCTCGCCCCGCTTGCGCGCGACGAAGTTGGGGATATAATCCATCGGCCCGGGTCGATATAGGGCGTTCATAGCGATAAGATCCTCGAAACGCTCCGGATGCAGCCTTTGCAGCCACTCCTTCATTCCGGGCGATTCAAACTGGAACACGCTCTTCGTATCGCCCCGGCTATAGAGGGCATAGGCCTTGGGATCGTCGATGGGGATGGCCTCTATGTCGATATCCTTGCCGAAACGCTCCTTGATGAGTCGCAGGCATTCCTTTATTATAGATAAGGTTCGCAGGCCCAGGAAGTCCATCTTGAGCATACCCACGTCCTCGATATACGAGCCTTCGTACTGGGACACCCATACGGTTTGTCCCGTGGCCTTATCCGTGCCCGTTGTGATAGGGATATAGTCCGTTAGATTTCCACGGCCGATGATCATGGCGCAGGCGTGAATGCCCGTCTGGCGGATGCAGCCCTCAAGTTCGCAGGCGTATTTGATGACGTCCTTCACCAGGTCCGACCCGTTCTCCGCCTCGTTCTTGAACTCCGGAACGAACTTAAGGCAGTTGCGGAGATTCACCTTGTAGGTTTTCTCCACCTTATTGCCGTTCTCGTCGGTTTCCATCTGGGTGAACGGCCGGTCCGGAATCATCTTGGTGAGCCGGTTGGACTCGTCGATGCTGAGGCCCGATATGCGCGCAACGTCCTTGATGGCCGATTTCGCCGCCATCGTACCGAAAGTAATCACGTGGGATATATGGTCGACACCGTATTTCTCCTGCACGTACTGGATAACCCTGTATCGACCCTCATCATCGAAGTCCACGTCGATATCCGGCATGGAGATACGCTCCGGGTTGAGGAATCGCTCGAACAGGAGGTCGTAGCGGATGGGGTCCAGATTGGTGATTCCAAGGCAGTACGCCACGGCGCTTCCCGCGGCGGAACCACGGCCCGGGCCCACGGAAATGCCGTTGTTCTTGGCCCAGTTGATGAAGTCCTGCACGATGAGGAAGTAGTCCGGGAAGCCCATTCGGGAGATGGTCTTGAGCTCGAAATCCAGCCGTTCCTGCTGAACCTCGTTCAAGTTGTCCCCATAGCGTTTGCGGGCGCCGTCGTACGTGAGCTTGCACATATAGGCCACGCTGTGGCAGAATTCATCGCCTCGCGCCTTGCCCCTCTCGTCCATACTTCCTGCCTCGATGACGTCCTTGTATTTTTCCAGATACGAGTCGATATCGGCCAGGAAATCCTCCGGCAGGTCGAAGCGCGGAAGCACGTGGCCACGGTCGATTTCGTAGCGCTCCACCTTATCGGCCACCTCCAGGGTGTTGGCAAGGGCCTCCGGGTGGTCCGGGAACAGCATCGACATTTCATTCTCGTCCTTCAAATACTCCTCCTGGGTGTATCTGAGGCGGTTGGGGTCGTTGATATCGGCATTGGTGGTGAGGCAGATGAGGCGGTCGTGGGCCGGGCCGTCCTCCTTGCGCACGAAATGCGAGTCGTTGGTGGCGATCACCTTTACGCCCATCTTGGCGGCCAGGCGGAAAATCTCCCCGCAGTAGTAGGTCTGGTTCTCGTACAGCTCGTTGCTCAGGCCCGGAACGCGGGTGGGGTGCTTCATCACCTCCAGGTAATAATCGTCCCCGAACACCCTTTTATGCCACTCAATGGCCTTTTCCGCCGCATCGAAGTCCCTGGCCATAATGGCGCGCGGAACCTCTCCCGCAAGACAGGCCGATGAGCAGATGAGCCCCTCGTGATACTTCTCGATAATCTCGTGGCTCACCCTGGGCCGATAGTACATACCGTTGATGTGCGCCTCCGACACGATCTTCACCAGATTCTGGTAGCCCTTGTAGTTCTTCGCCAGCAGGATAAGGTGATAGTACCCCTTCTCCTTAATGCGATGATCCCCCTTGGATACGTAAATCTCACAGCCGATGATGGGCTTGATGGACGGGTGCTTCTTGGCGAACTTGAAGAACTCCTTCACGCCGTACATATTGCCGTGATCGGTCATGGCTAGGGCCGGCATACCCAGCTCCTCCGCCCGGTTAAACAGGTTTTCAATCGACGCCTGGCCATCCAGGATAGAGTATTGCGTGTGGACGTGAAGATGTACGAAGTTCATATGACAAATATACGCAACAGTTTTGATTTTGTCAACGGCATTTTTTCTTCCAGGGAAGAAAGTAGCACCCAGGGTTTATAAAGAAAAATTTTACATTATTAAGAAAAGTAAGTAAAAAGACATAAAAAATATAAATATCTGCATCTGAGGTTCGTATGAGGCTTGATATTTCAATCCACACGGCTTAACTTGCGGTATGAAAACTGTTGATTACAACCCAGCCCACGAGAGGCTGTTTAAAGAATCGGGGCCGTTTTTTCACGTTTGCAGCAAGCCCGTTGCAGATGTCATATTCCGCGACACTAAGGAAAAACAATTAGCCGTGCTGTACCTTGCCCTGGCCGCACGGGAAAGCAACACATCCATCCTTGCCTATATAATAATGAGCAATCACTTTCACGTGGTGCTTCGCGGCTTTGATGCCAGGTTGTTTTACGATCGTTTTGTTTCCCTGATTAATAATTACCTGAGGAGACACGGACGAAAGGACTCTTTGTTGCCTGAAGAACCCACAATTGTCCCGATTAATACCGTTGTGCAGTTGAGAGATGTCATTGCATATGTTTTGAGAAATCAATATGTGGTAGATCCCGCGGCCAATCCTTTCACCTGCAAATGGAGTTCCGGGTATCTGTATTTCAACCCCCAGCTAGATACAATGATTGCACTTCTTCCATATACCAAATCGGAGAACTTGTCAAAAAGAAGAGCTATGTCCCTTTCGTGTACGGCTGAGGGAATTCTACCCCCTGGTCTGTTGTTTCTCAACGATGATGTCGCACCATCTAGTTTCGTGGATTACAAACTGGTTGAAAAGTTGTTTCTTAACGCGCGTCAGTTTGCCCAAAAGATGATAAAGAACGTCGAGGCACAGGTTGAAGTCGCCACCAGTATCGGTGAAGAGTTCATTCTGCCGGACGATGATTTATTCGGAATAGCTTGGAAGTATTGCAAAAACACTTGGGGAGTGGACAAAATCCGCCAACTCGATTCGGTTCAGAAGCGCGAACTGGCAAAATACCTGAAACTCACGTATCATTCCTCCAATGGCCAGCTTATACGTATAACCGGCCTCGCAAAGACCGATGTTGACGCTTTGTTTCCCTTGTCTGCCAAGTAGCCGTACGCAAAAAACGACCGTTTTTGCAGACCGGGGCTCGGATTTGGGCTGCCGGTCCGCATTTTGGGCCCTAAAATGCTTACGAACCCCGCAATTTGCTTTGCCCATCAGCAAAAAAGGCCCTAAAATGCAGACGAGTACGCCGAATTGCCTTGCCGGTACGCAAAAAAGCCCCCCAAATGCGGATGGGCACAAAAAAACAGGGGCGGCCGTGATGGTCGTCCCTGTTTGGGTGGTGCCGGGCCGGGTCGAAGATACAAAAGAGGCGGGCCCCGGAAGGAGGTCCGCCTCTTAAGTGTTCGCCGTTGTGGTGGCGATTACTTCTTCTCGGCTTTGCGCTTGGCGGCGGCCATGGTGGCGTCGTACATGATGGGGGTACCGATCATGATGGAGGCGTAGGTACCGATGAGGATACCCATGCACAGGGCCACGGCGAGACCGCGGATGCTTTCACCGCCGAAGATGGCGATTGCAAGCATAGGCAGGAGGGTGGATACCGAGGTGTTCACCGTACGGGTGAGGGTGGCGTTGAGAGCCGTGTTCACGGTTGTACGGAAGTCGTCCTTCGGATGCAGGCTCTTCTGCTCACGGATACGGTCGAAGATAACCACGTTATCGTTGATGGCATAACCGATGATGGTCAGGATAGCCGCGATGAACGTCTGGTCCACGTCCAGGTTGAACGGGAGGATACCGTTGAACAGCGAGAAGAAGCCGATGACGATGAGTGCGGTGTGTGCCAGTGACACCACGCCGCCCAGACCCCAGGTCCAGCCGCGGAAGCGGATGGCGATGTAGCCGAAGATCACGATGAGGGCCAGGAACACTGCAATGAACGCGCTGCGGGTGATGTCCGCTGCGATGGTAGGACCAACTTTGTCGGACGATACGATACCGTTGGGGTTCGTTGTAGTGGAAGTGAAGCCTTCGAGAGTGATTTCCTCCTGGTAGAACTCCTGCAGGGAGTTGAACAGCAGGCTTTCGATCTCAGCATCGACTGAGGAGCTTTCGTCATTGTTCTTGTACTGGGTGGTAATCTTCATCTGAGCGTCGCCACCGAACTGCTTGACCTCAACAGAATACTGGTCGATACCCTGTGCGGCAGCGGCCTCCTGGAAGGAAGCCTCCACCTTTGCGCGCACTTCTTCCGCGGTAACGGCTTTGTCGAAACGCACGATGTAGGTACGGCCACCGGTGAAATCGACACCGTAGCTGAAGCCCTTGAAGCAGATGGATGCGATGGAGATGACGATAAGTGCACCCGAGATGATGTAAGACCACTTCTTGGCACCCACAAAGTCCACCTTGGTGTGCTTGAGGAAGTTCTCCGTGAGCTTGTTGGAAAGGCTTACGGTCTTGCCTGCGGCGATGCGGTCATCAAAGATGATGCGGGTGATGAAGATGGAGGTGAGTACGGAAGTGATGATACCGATGATGAGGGTGGTTGCAAAGCCCTGCACGGGACCGGAACCGAACACATAAAGGATGATACCGGTGAGGAGGGTGGTCACCTGACCGTCGATGATGGCGGAGTAGGCGTTCTTGTAACCGTCGGTCACAGCCTTGGAGAAGCCCTTGCCTGCGGCCAGTTCCTCTTTGATGCGCTCATAGATAATAACGTTGGCATCCACAGCCATACCCAGGGTCAGAACGAGACCGGCGATACCCGGGAGGGTGAGCACGGCGCCGAAGCTTACGAGGGTACCGAAGAGCAGAAGCACGTTGCACAGCAGAGCGACATCCGCGATGAGACCTGCTCCCTGGTAGAAGAACACCATGTAGATGAGCACCAGGCAGAAGGCGATGAGGAAGGAGATGAGACCGGCCTTGATGGATGCGGAACCCAGGGAAGGACCTACCACCTGCTCCTGAATGATGGATGCGGGGGCGGGGAGCTTACCGGATTTGAGCACGTTGGCAAGGTCTTCTGCTTCCTGCACGTCGAAGTTACCGGTGATCTCGGAAGAACCGCCGGTGATTTCGGTGTTGACGGTAGGATAGGAATACACCAGGCCGTCCAGGACGATGGCAATCTGCTTGCCGATGTTGTCCTTGGTCATGTGGGCCCATACGTTCGCACCGTCGGCGTTCATTGTCATGGACACTGAAGGGGCACCGCTGCCGCCTTTCTGTGCGCCGTTGAAGTTCACGCGGGTGTCCGTAACTGCGGAACCGTCGAGGGGAGCCTTACCGTCGCGGGAAGCGCTCTTGTCGATGGCCACGAGTTCGAACAGGTTACCGTCGACCAGCTCGCTGGGCTTGACGGACCACATTCCGCAGAAACCGCGGGGCAGCACGTCCTTGGCCATAGCGAGGTAGGTGTTGACCTGTGCAGTGTCTGCACCAGCCACGAAACCTACGCAAGCGTTGTTCCAGCCTGAAGGAACAAGGATGCTGAGCAGGGGATTGGTCACCTGCACGCCGGTGGTGTCCAGATTGTTGAGGATTTCGGCGACGCGGGCGTCAGCAGCGGCAAGAACGCCGTTCTGAAGCTGCATCGTGGGCCAGAACTCGAGGGATGCGGTGCCCTGGAGGAGCTTACGCACGCGCTCGGGATCCTTCACGCCGGGAAGTTCGATGAGGATCTTTCCGGAGGTTCCAACCTGCTGGATGTTGGGCTGGGTGACGCCGAAACGGTCGATACGGTTACGCAGCACGTTGAACGAGTTGTCGATGGCGCTGCGGGACTCGCTGCGGAGGACGTTGAGAACCTCGTCGTCCGTAGATTCCGCCTTGACCTTGTCGTGAAGTTCGTAGGTGGAGAAGATCTCCGCCAGGCGGCGGCCGCCGGCCTGTGCTTTCCAGGCATCTCCGAACAGGGCGATGAAGTCCTGGTTGGAGTTGACGTTGTTGGCCTTTGCGGTTGCCATTGCGTTCACGAAATCAGGGTCGGAGACATTGCTGCCGGCGAGGGCCTTGACCATATCTTCCAGCTGGACCTGCAGCATGACGTTCATACCGCCCTTGAGGTCCAGACCCAGGTTGATTTCCTTTTCCTTTACTTCCTGATAAGTGTAGCCCAGATAAACTTTCTCCGTGCTGAGTGAGTCGATATATGCACGGTTTTTGATGTTGGCCACGGAGTCCTTGACATATTCGAGGACCTCGGGGGCTACGGAGTTCTCGCTGACATACTGCTGTGCAAGCGCTTCAGCGGCACTGGCGGCCTTGCTTTCCTGGATGCGGGAAACCGCTGTGAAGGCAAGCTGCCAGATGCATGCGAGGGCCAGCAGAATGGCTACGAGCCTGATTGCACCTTTACTTTGCATAAAAATTTATAGTTTAAAATTTGTTTACTTACGTAAATAAGGGCACAAAAGTACGAATTTTTTCTGAGAAATGAACAATTACGGAACTATTTCTTAATTTTGCATGATATTCATATAACGAATGAAGCGTAAAACGTCATTTTTGAGCATGTTTCTGATAGCGCTCCCGCTATTGGTGCACGCCCAGGAGCCGGGGTATCCCCAAACGGATACCCTGGTGATCAGACGTGATTCGCTGGACGCCGCAAGAGGCGTCATACGCTCCATTCCGGACACCATCTTCTTCCACTACCGGGCGGATGCCATTTTCCCCGTCAAAGTAAGCCTGGAGGCCGAAATGACCTTCAAACCGCTGAGAATAACCGAAACTCCCGTAGCCCTTATGGAGCACAAGGCCGATCCCGTGGAGCGCCTTGCCAAGGCCCGCGCGTATCGCCTGAGCTACCACTTCGAAGAGGCCGCGAGAGCCTGCCAGCAGGCGATGACCTGGGCCGATGACGCCCTGGCGGTTGAAGTGGAGAAGGAATACAGCCTGGTGCTGAACGCCCTGAATCTGTCGGACAACTGCGAGGTTCCCACCTCGGTGATGAAGAAACGCTTCCCGCTGAGGGAATTCTACCTGTACTTCCCTTTTGCCGACCGTTCGTTCCGCAGCACCCCCAACGCCTTTGACAAAGGGGAGGGCATAATCCCTACCTACGTACCCAAGAACAGCAAAGTGGCGTATTTCTCCTCGCCGGACGCAACCGGAGCCCGCAATATCTATATGAGCGAGAACCAGGACAGCCTGTGGACGCCTCCGGTGCTGCTTAACGAGTCGATGGTGACCCCGGGCAACGAAATCGCCCCGGTGCTCAGTGCCGATGGAAAAACCCTCTACTTCGCTTCCGACGCCCTGTACGGCATGGGCGGGTACGACCTGTACAAGTGCCAGTGGGACGATGCCACATCGACCTGGGGAGAGCCAGTGAACCTGGGCTTCCCCTATTCCTCCCCGGCCGACGACTATATGCTGATGGTGACTGAAGACCAGAAGTACACCCTGTTTGCATCGAACCGCGAATGCCAGTCCAAGGACAGTGTTTACGTGTATGTGCTGAAATACGACCCGGAGCCCACCAGGAAGAGGATCAACAATGCCGATGAACTCCTGGAGCTGTCGCTCCTGGAGCCGGCGTCGGACCAGACCCAGATCGACAATGCCAATATGGGCGCAACGGGCGGAGGGCTCAATTCCGGCACGCTCTATATGGAAGTCTATGCCCGCACGGAAGAGCTGCAGAACACTATCAATAAACTGAACGGCGATATCGAAAAACTCCAGACGAGGATGGCGAAGGAGGAGGACGCCGTGATCAAGGAGAGCCTTGCCAGCGCCATCGAGAGCAAGAATCAGGAAAAGATCAATGCGGAAATGCAGCTGAACGACCTTATCAGCGAGTTCGGCAGCATTGAGGATCTCCTGAGCAACGCATCATCGCTGAACACCGGTAGGGTAGCGGAGGCGGCCGATACGGAGATAGTGGGCGCCGGTGATGCCTATGTGTTCACCAAACACCGCATGGGCGGCACGCTCAAGGCCAAGGTCGAGGCCTGGAAGCAGAACCCGCGCAGCAATTTCAAGATATCTCCCGTGGGTCATTTCGGCGCGGAAGGCTCGCTGCCGCAGGAAGGCCTCTATTATCAGATAATGTTCCTGGAGAGCAAACGCCGCTCACTCACGGACGATTTCAACGGCCTGAATCCAGTGTACGAACGCCAGACAAGGCGCCTTCAGTACCAGTATTACGCAGGCGTGTTCCGCTGCTACCAGGACGCCCTGCACGCGCTTAACGAAGTGCGCCGCCGGGGCTTCCCGGACGCGGTTATCACCGCATACAACAACGCCTCCCCCATTTCCGTGGAAGAGGCGCTGGAACTCGAAAAGTAGTTGGAAACTACACTTCCGTGGCGGTGGCGAACTCGTGCAGGAAGCGCATGTCGTTCTCGAAATAATGCCGGAGGTCGTTCACCTGCCATTTCAGCATAGCAATACGCTCCACGCCCATTCCGAAAGCAAATCCGCTGTACACGTCAGGGTCGATGCCGCTGGCGCGGAGGACGTTCGGGTCCACCATACCGCAGCCCATGATTTCCAGCCAACCGGTGCCCTTGCAGATGTTGCAGCCCTTTCCCTTGCAGATATTGCAACTCACGTCCACCTCGGCCGAGGGTTCGGTGAAGGGGAAGTATGAGGGGCGCATACGGATCTGAGTGTCCGCTCCGAACATTTCGCGGGCGAACAGGAGGATGGCCTGCTTGAGGTCCGCGAAAGTGACGTTCTTGTCGATGTAGAGGCCTTCCACCTGATGGAAGATGCAGTGTGCGCGGGCCGATATGGCCTCGTTGCGGAACACCCTGCCGGGGCATACGACGCGGATGGGCAGCTTTTCCTTTTCCATAGTACGCACCTGTACGGATGACGTGTGGGTGCGGAGAAGGAGAGGGTTCACGTGGCCCGTGGACACGAAGAAAGTGTCCTGCATCTCACGTGCGGGATGGTTCGGAGGGAAGTTGAGGGCTTCGAATACGTGATAGTCGTCCTCGATTTCCGGGCCTTCCGCCACGTCGTAGCCGAACTTGCGGAAGATGTCCACGATCTCCTGCCTTACGATGGATACGGGATGGCGGGAGCCGAGCTCCATTGCATCGCCGGGCATCGTGAGGTCCTCGCCGGAAGCCTGCTGGGTTTCCGCGGCGCCGGCTTCGTCCTTAAGCTGGTCGATCTTGGCCGTGGCCGCTTTCTTGAGCTCGTTGAGCTTCTGGCCGAACTCGCGCTTGAGTTCCGGGGCAACGCTCCTGAACTGCTCCATGAGGGCCGTTACCGAACCTTTCTTTCCCAGGAACCGGATGCGCGCCTCCTCAACTTCCTTGAGGGATTTGCACTTTAATTCTTCCAGTTCCTTATATACCTGTTCTATTGCCTGTTTCATCGATGGTTGGTTTTAGGTGCGCAAAGATACTAATTATCCTTGAGAAATCCTTCCCTTTCCGCTTTTTCGCGACGTTTGTCGCGTTGTTTCTGTGCCCTCTCAGCCCCGCTGCGAAGGTATTTTTTCCACTGTTCCGGGGTGAAATATGATTCGAACTCGCGGTCGATCTTCTCCATCCACTTGTCCTGGATCACCATGTACAGGTCCACGTTATGGACGCCGGATGCCTGCAGGCCGGCGAGTTCGCCCTGGAGGCCCTGGAAGCAGTCAGTGAGCGTCATCGTCACATAGAACTGCTGGCTTTCGTCCAGCTTCAGGAGATTGGTGAGACGCTCCGTCTCCTTGTCCACGAACTCATACAACTGCTTCTCTTTCTGCTCCGGGGTGAGTTCCGGCTGCTGGGCCTTCGCGGGGAAGGCGAAAAGCGCCGCAAACAGAACTACTGCCAGATAGTGTTTCATTGCATTGTAAAATTTCATAACTTTGCAAGTTGTTTGAAAGGCAAAAATAGCGAAAATAATATCAAAAGCATAATAACGATGAGAAAATCGACGCCCGGCATCCTCCTTTCCGCCGCCATTCTGCTGATGCACGCACTTCCTGGCAATACTTGTACCAATGTGCTCGTAACCAGGGCGGCAAGCGAGGACGGTTCCGTTATGGTAACCTATGCCGCCGACTCCCACTATTCATACGGAGACCTCCGTTTCATTCCCGCCGCCGACTGGAAGGCCGGCACGAAGATGCAGATTTACGACGGAGACTCGAACAAGTACCTTGGCTTCATCGACCAGGCGGAGCACACCTACAAGGTTATCGGCAATATGAACGAATTCCAGCTCATCATCACCGAAACCACCTGGGGCGGCCGTCCGGAGCTGGAGGACAAGAAGGGTGTGGTGGACTATCAGTCCCTCATCCTCATCGCCCTGCAGAGGGCCAGGACCGCGCGCGAGGCCATCGACGTAATTGTCGATATCGCCAATAAATACGGCTATGCGTCGGAGGGCGAGACCTTCTCCATTGCCGATAAGAACGAGGTGTGGATGATGGATCTCATAGGCAAGGGAACGAATATGCGCAACGGCACGAACACCCAGAAGGGCATTGTCTGGGTTGCAGTCCGCATTCCCGACGGGGCGATATCGGCCCACGCCAACCAGCCGAGGATCGGCACCTTCCCCAAGGACGATCCGGACAACTGGCTCTATGCTCCCGACGTGATTTCATTTGCCAGGCGCAAGGGTTATTTCAGCGGCGAGGACGATGAATTCAGCTTCAAGAAGGCTTATTGCCCGATCGATTTCGGGACGGTCCGTGGCTGCGACGCCCGCGTCTGGAGCGCCTTCAACATCCTTTGCAAAGGCAGGTTCGCGTACTACGACGAGAACGGCAATGCGGTGTCCAGTGACGCCACGGCATTCCTCGACTATGCGATGGGATACAACCTGGAGGGCGACCTTCCCCTGTATGTGTTCCCGAAGGAGAGGATCACCGCGAAGAATCTGGCCGATGTGATGCGCGACCACTATGAGAGCACGCCGATGGATATGACACAGGATATCGGCGCCGGCGGAAACGCCCTGCCTTATCGCTGGAGGCCGATGGAGTTCGAGTTCGACGGCAAGACCTATATCAACGAAAGGGCGATTGCAACGCAGCAGACCGGCTTCTGGATGATAGGCCAGGCCAGGAATTTCATTCCGGACGAGGTGGGCGGCATCCTGTGGTTCGGCACTGACGATGCGGCGACGTCATACGTTACGCCGATTTACACATCGACCAATAAGGTTCCCGAGTGCTTCCGCGTGGGTAATGGCGACTTGCTGCATTATTCGCCAACCGCGTCGTTCTGGATCAACAACAGGGTGGCCAATGCGTGCTACAAGATGTACAATATCATGGCCCCGTTCGTGAGGGAGAGGATCGACGATTTCGAGTACGACCAGATGTTCCATAAGACGCACTCCACCGACAGTTTGGCTGTTGTGATGTACAACGAGATTGTGGTCAAGCTGCAGAAGAAGTTTAGCAGCCCCGGCACCGTGATGGTGTCCAGGACTCCGTTCAAGAAGATCGGCAAGTACCTCACAAAATATACCGTGGACACCGCTCAGGACCAGTTCGAGAAGTGGGTGGCCCTGGAGGAGGAGCTGCTTGTGAAGTTCATCGACGGTAATGTGAAGCCCCAGAACGAGGACGGCAGCTTCATCCATTCAGAGCATTCCACCGGCATTCCGGAGAAAGTGGAATGGCCCGGTTACACCGACATCTGGAAGGAGTCGGTAGCAACCGAGCACGGGGAATACATCGAGGTCCGTTAATCGTTCTTCAGCACTACGACTCCGCCGGCGGCATCCACCGTTATGGCGGAGTTTTTATGTACGCTGCCGTTGAGGATAGCCGTTGCAAGCTGGTTTATGAGCTCGCGCTGCATAATGCGCTTGAGCGGACGGGCGCCGTATGCCGGGTCGTAGCCGTGTTCCACCATCTGGTCCTCGAAGGCGGGGGTGAAGTGCAGCGTGATGCCGCTCTCCTGCAGTTTCTGCTGCAGCTGGGCCTCCTGGAGATGGAGGATTTCACGGATGTTGTCCTTCGTGAGGCTTTCGAACTGGATTATTTCGTCTATCCTGTTCAGGAACTCCGGACGCATATAGTCGCGCAGATGGTCGGCCGGGGCGTTGGAGGTCATGATCAGGATGGTGTTCTTGAAGTCGGCGGTGCGGCCCTTGTTGTCGGTAAGGCGGCCGTCGTCCAGGACCTGGAGAAGCACGTTGAACACGTCCGGGTGGGCTTTTTCGATTTCGTCGAGCAGTACCACGGAGTATGGTTTGCGGCGCACGGCCTCGGTGAGCTGGCCGCCCTCGTCGTAGCCTACGTATCCCGGAGGCGCGCCAACGAGCCTGGACACCGTATGGCGTTCCTGATATTCGGACATATCGATACGCGTCATCATGTTCTCGTCGTTGAACAGAAACTCGGCCAGCGCCTTGGCTAGCTCGGTCTTGCCCACGCCGGTGGTTCCCAGGAACAGGAACGAGCCGATGGGGCGCTTCTCGTTGGAGAGGCCGGCGCGGTTGCGACGCACGGCATCGGCCACAGCTTTAATGGCCTGGTCCTGGCCCACGACGCGCTTGTGGAGCTCTTCCTCCATCCGCAGGAGCTTGTCCTTTTCGCTTTCCAGCATACGCTTGACGGGGATGCCGGTCCATTTTGCCACCACCTCGGCGATGTCCTCGGGGGTGACGGCTTCGGTGATGATGGGCTCCTTTATGGCATCGGCCTTGGCCTGGAGTGTGTCGATGGTGTTCTGCGCGGCGGCCATCTTGCCGTAGCGGATTTCGGCCACCTTGCCGTAGTCGCCTGAGCGCTCGGCGGCCTGGGCCTGGATCTTCAGGTCCTCGATCTGCTGGCGGGCGTTCTGGAGGCCGGAGAGGATTTCCTTTTCGTCGTTCCAGCGCTTCATAAGTTCCGCCCGCTTGCCCTGGAGGTCCTTGAGCTCGGCCTCCAGTTTCTCCATCTTGGCGTTCACGCCCTCGCGCTTGATGGCCTCGCGCTCGATTTCCTTCTGGCGGATGGCGGAGTTGAGGTCGTCGATGGGCTCGGGGACGGAATTCATCTCCAGACGCAGTTTGGAGGCGGCTTCATCGACCAGGTCGATGGCCTTGTCCGGCAGATACCGGCTGGTGATGTAGCGGTGACTCAGGTTCACGGCGGCGATGAGGGCGTCGTCCTCGATGCGCACCTTGTGGTGGTTTTCGTAGCGCTCCTTAAGGCCTCGGAGGATGGCGATGGACTCGGCGGGCGAGGGCTCGTCGACCATTACCATCTGGAAACGGCGCTCCAGGGCCTTGTCGGTTTCGAAGTATTTCTGGTACTCGTCCAGGGTGGTGGAGCCGATGGTGCGGAGCTCGCCTCGGGCCAGGGCAGGCTTGAGGATGTTGGATGCATCCATCGCGCCTGATGAGCGGCCTGCGCCCACCAGGGTGTGGATTTCGTCGATGAACAGGATGATTTCGCCGGCGGAGTCGACCACTTCCTTCACCACGCCCTTAAGGCGCTCCTCGAACTCGCCCTGATACTTGGCGCCTGCGATGAGGGAGCCCATATCCAGCGAATACACGGTCTTGGACTTCAGGTTCTCCGGCACCTGGCCGTTCACTATCCTCTGCGCGATGCCTTCCGAGATGGCGGTCTTGCCAACGCCGGGCTCGCCAACCAGAATGGGGTTGTTCTTGGTGCGGCGCGACAGGATCTGAAGGACGCGCCGGATTTCGTCATCACGGCCTATCACGGGGTCGGTTTTCCCCGCGGCCGCCCGTTCGTTAAGATTCACTGCAAAACGTTGCAGAAATGAATTGTTATTATTTTCCATAATTACTCCCTTTTTAGATTTCTCGATTTCGGCTACGCCTTCGCTCGAAATGACAATAGCACACAGCAATAGCCGCCTGCCCTTGCGGGCAAACGGCTATTCATCAATCTCCGTTCCTTATGCGGCCGATACTGACATTTTGTCAGTTGGCGCTTCCGGGATTACTCTGCGTCGTTCTCTGCGGGAACTTCCAGTGCGGAAGGATCGATCTGGGGAACTGCGACATCCTCTGTTGCGGCGCTTGCCTCGTTGAGGATTTCAGTACCCATGTTGTCTCCTGCGGCGGCCCTGCCTGAACGGAGGGTGAACACGCTCACGATGGAGAGCACCAGGATGAAGGCTACCAGATACCAGGTTGCTTTCTCCAGGATGGTTGCAGTCTGACGTACGCCAAGAGTCTGGTTGGCGGAGGTGAAGTTGGTTGCGAGACCGCCGTCCTTGCCGTTCTGCAGGAGCACCACGGCCACCAGCAGGATAGCTGCGATGACGATCAGGATGACGATGATGTTAAATACGACGTTCATATCTTTTTGTCTCTGTTTTTCTTAAAGGGCTGCAAAGTAAACACTTTTTTCCGTAAAATCCAAAACGCGGGCGCAATAAATTTACCATTGGGCCACAGTGGCGTTGAATATATCCTCGCAAAGTTTGTCGATTATTTCCTCGCACAGGGAGGCTTCCACGGCGTCCAGCGAGTTGTTCGTATCATAATCGGCATAGGCGCTGAAGGACTTGTCCACATCGTCCTCCGGGTATTTCTTGTTGGAGAATTGGATCTTCACCGTTACCGTGAGGCGGTTCTGCGCCGCGACTTCGTTAGCTGTAACGGCGGTGGCCTTCACGTCGTAGCCGGTTATCTCGCACACCAGTTCCAGGTCCCCGTCCATTTCCACCTGCTGTAGGGAGGTGAGCTTGCGGAACTTGTCCTGAAGGGCCTCCGTGAGGTCGTTGGAAAGCGACGGGTTGATCCTGATGGCCTTATTCTCAATATAAGGTATGGTGATGGTCTTCACGTCCGGCTGGATGGAGGTGCCGGTGAAGGAGTAGATGCCGCAGCCGGCCACAAGGGCGAGCGTGCTTATGAGGGCGATGACGTGTCTCATTTCTTTCTGAATTCTTGTGGCATCTTGCGGTATAGCGTGCGCTCCGACATTCCAAGCTCCTGGGCTGCCAGTTTGCGGTTTCCATGGTGCTTTTCCAGGGCGCGGCGGATGAGTTCCTCCTCCGAGCGGCGGATGGAAAGATCGGCCTCTTCCTTATGTTCGATGTTCACCACCGGCTGGTCGAATTCCTGCTCCTCCGGGCCCTGCCATTCGGCTTCCTGGCGCTCAGGAGCGGCCGGCAGGCTGTGGTGAAGGTATTGTGCCTTGAGGGCATCGACATCTCTCTTAAGGTCGAAAATGGCCTTGTAAATGGCCTGACGCTCTTCTTCGCGGAGGCCGCCCTCGTTGCGGGGAGCGGATTCCGGGTCGTACAGCACCGGCAGGGGTTCGCCCTCTTCCGTGGGCATGAACGGGGCAAGGGTCGATGCGTCCAGTTCCACCCTCTGGAGCGAGGGGGAGACCTTCTGGGAGAAGCGGGCCGTGATGGACTGGGTGAAGCCCATAAGCTGGCGGATGTTGCCGGGCCAGCGGTAGCTCTCCAGCAGGCGGATTGCGTCCGGGCGGAGGCTGATCTTGCACATCCCGCTCACTTCGGAGAAGTCTGACGTGAATTTGCGGAAGAGGAGGTATATGTCGTTCTTGCGGTCCCGCAGGGCCGGGACGCGGATCTGGGCGGCGCTGAGGCGGAAGTACAGGTCCTCC
>Ga0310690_10004468_pt1 | contig 19826 bp, 28 predicted proteins | sample AusTroGonzalo_MG_2_FD_207661 | JGI IMG/M metagenome (GOLD analysis project Ga0310690, IMG submission 207661) | Bovine rumen microbial communities from tropical cattle in Woodstock, Queensland, Australia - Gonzalo_04 (v2) (version 2) | ecosystem: Host-associated > Mammals > Digestive system >...
CAATTGCGCTACGTGCGCCTTGGGAGCTGGGCATGGTTGCTTGGCTGGCCACGGCGACGATGACTATGTGCCAGCCACAAAGCAAGAGGTTATCGACCGTCTCGATGCTGGTAAATATTGCAACGACCGTCAAGAGATGATTGATTACTTGAAGAAGCGTTATAACTACGTGTACAGACTTCCTTGTGGCGACGCGGTCAAGTATCGGAATGCGGTGATCTCGTTGCTCCAGGCCCAGTACAAGTATGAAGTAAGCAGTCCGTTCGCAATGGTCGGTTATTTCTTGGAAGATCCGTCATGCTTCTATTCCAAGGAATTCATGCAGAAGCACTGGCCGGATTACAAGTCGCGACCGTTTACTGAAGCCGAACGACGCTACAACGGATTGTCTCGTGCTGATCGTCGCTACGTATATTCTCACGTTTGGGGCAAGAACCGATAAACTCTGTATATCACCAATACAAAGGATTGATATATGGAAGATCAGAAGGTTTGCAACATTCTCACGAAGGTTCGTGGCATGAGCGTCAACGGCCAGTCCCCGGTGGACTACATCGACGGCGTGCTGGATTCAATTCCGAGCCATAACAACTTCACTCCGGAATCAGTGTGTCCGCGCAAGCAGCCGATTCTTGGAGCCGATTACGGCCCTACCGACGCGAAGCCGTGCTTCTAATGACAAGCCCCTCGACCGAGGGGCTTTTAATATAATTTCATTTGCATGGATACTAGAGACGCAGATTTTAATTTATTGTTTAGTGGCGACAGCGACTATCGCAACCGTCGCAAGACCGTCATAGATGAACCAGCACCGAGGCTGCCGAGCATTCCGATGAGCCCAACTAATCTCCTTGTTAGCTATAAGTTCAGCGTGAAGTTCATCCCAGAAAAAACGTCGGCTTGGTCGATTGACAACCTTGGTAACTACATCAAGGATATCGACTTCAAACCGAAGGAGATTCTGTTTTCGTTCTATAACACGAAGGACTTTCAGTTCTACCGAGAGGCGAACAAGTTTGGCTGCACTGGCATAATTGTAGTTGACATCACGTCCTATGACGGCGTTACTCCAGTAGAAACGACTCGCTACCGTGTCCGTATATCCGAACAGCCTTGGCGTTCAACTTTGTCTACGGCTGATGAGGAATCGTTCTCGCTGACTTATGTCAAGGGAACCATTATGGCCGTCGGAGAACAAGACGAAGTCGAATGGCATGACTACACCGATGTATCGGTCAGTGCCGAACGGTTCGATTCCGCGTGGTAATCATCGAGCCCTCAAGGCTTTCCAGTCACGTCTAGCCCTTTCCAAAGCCAAGTCGAACTCCGACTTGGTTTTTTCCATATATGATGCGATGTGCTTGGATAGTAATGCTTTTGCGACGGTTTCGTATTCCTCTGTGTAGTAGACGTTGGAACCGTCGTCGCAGAATCCGTAGTCGTCTACTTGTCGTAGTAGCACCTCGTCGACCTCATCTGGCATGTCGTGAGTTATTCCATGAACAAGATCCCAATGTAGGCAAAGTATTGTGTTGCTAGGCGTCGTATCGATGTCGATATTATACTCATTGCCTTGCATGTCCTCGAAGATGACGCACTTTCCACGGTTCGTGTTCGTGACGAGTTTGACTATCATTGACTCCGGGTGCTTTTCGGCATGCTGCCCAGCCGTAGCGTCTTCGTGGTAGATCAAGTTGTGGTGGATTGGGCACAACGGAATGGTCACCTTCTTGCCGAGGCGGTTTCCGGCCTCTCTGAGGTGGATATGGTGGTATTCTATCAGCGAACGGTTATTCGTCTCGTAATTGCATCCAGGAAAGCAGCACTTATACATAGTTCATCTTGATGATTTTACCCAAATGTACTATATTTTAAGTCATGATTCAAATTCCGCACATGTCACGCTTTTACGAGGCGGCCAACGCTGGCCGTCTCATGTCCGATACCAGTGACGACGGTCGCTTGGTATGCTTCAAGTACACCGAGGCCACTGCCGCCAATGCGGACTGGGACGAAGTCACGCTCAATGCGCGTGGCATCGTGTTCGAGACGGCGACTGGTAAGGTGGTCGCCCGCCCGTGGCACAAGTTCTTCAACTACCATGAGCTGTTCGGTGAACACGAACTAGCCAAGAAGACTCTGGAAGCGGTCAAGAAGGCTGGCCTTCCACTTGGCATGGACGGAATTCCGCTGATGTTCGACAAGATCGACGGCTCGCTCGGTATCGTGTTCTGGTATGGTGGAAAGTGGAACGTGACCACTGGCTGCAGCTTCCATTCTCCGCAAGCACTCTGGGGCAGCATGTGGCTCAACGACCACATGAGGACGCTCAAGTGTCCCATCGCCGACGACGCCTACAACAAGGTTATCAAGTCGCATACGCACTTGTTCGAAATAGTTTGGCACCTTGACAAGCATCCTATCCGTTATCCCAAGGACGAAATGGTGTACTTGGGTGCGATCGAGACTGGCACTGGCGAAGAAGTTCGCTCAGTATCCATGCGCAGCGCTTTCGCGGCAATGTTCGGCACGCATATGCCGGAACAGTTTGAGTTCTCTTCATTGGACAAGGTTTCTGAAATCTGTAAGACACTTCCTTCCGATCACGAAGGCTTTGTCCTTACATGGCCTAGCGGATTCAAGCTCAAGATGAAAGGCGATGCCTATTTGACGCTGATGGGATTCTACGAGAAGTGTACGGACAAGTACTTATGGAGAGCGTACGACCCAGTACTGAATATCTTCCATGCGAACCTTGATGCCGAGCATAACTACCGCTACATTGACGATGAGCCGCTTGTCGTGCCGGAAGAACTGTTCGATATCCACCATCAGATGAATTTGTACGTGGAACGGTATAATGCGATTCTTGCCGATATCGTATCGACTGGCGACTTCATCAAGGCTACCATGCCGACTATTAAGGAACGTGCGACTTACATTTCTGACCATTTTCCAACTTATCAGTGCGCTGCGTATATTTCTTATGTACGTGGCGATAAGCCGGAATATTTTAAGCGGATAGTGAACAAGTGCATGATGCGTCCAGAAAAGGGCGCATCGGACAAAAACCCCTATATTGGCTATCACGAGGATACAAATGACTGAAGAACAATTCATTTCAATTATCCCGCTGTTCCGTGGAACCACTAAGCAAGCAAAGGCGGCGTTGGCGGCATACCCGGAAATCAAACGTATTGACATCGGGGTTATCCGTAAGATTTTAGGGTATAGCGGCGAGTCTACCAAGATCCACGCTACGCCAGAAATACTTGAAGAAATGATTGATAAATATCGCAACGGCGAGGGTACTTTGCGTAGTCTGGCTAGTGAGTACCATGTTGCTCCGCAGACGTTCCAGCGAGCCTTGCATAAGGCTGGGTTCGACACGTCTAGGCAAGATACTTGGACGACCATCAAGGAAAAGCGTCTGCTGAATTACATTGCGCAAGGAATGACCTATACCGAGATCGCAAAGCTGTTCAATATCAGCGTCTCCGCTGTCTCCCAAAAGGCTCACCGCCTCGGTGTGCCCAATGTCAAACCTGGGCATCCAAACCCGAACCGTCGTAACGAGGTAAAAAATGAACGAAGAAATTAGCATCTGCAATCCGAGCCCAACCGAGTTCGATATTTGGAATGCACAGCCGAGAAAAGTTGTGTGTACACGTAACCACCAAGACCCTATGAGCGTTGGGCATAATCCGTCTGGCCTTGTGGCTGGCAATGAATATGAAGTCGAGAATGTAGAAGTGAACAGCTGGTATACGCTCGTAAAGCTTGCTGGCGTGGACGGCTGGTACAACTCCGTGCTGTTCTCGGAACTCGATGGTTATGAACCAGTGAAAGACAGTCCGAGCAAGCGAGCTTGGCTTGGAACCTCTCACACTGAACCCGGAGACTGGGCCTGATGAAAAATCTGATTTTGGTTATTGGACGTTCTGGCGCTGGCAAGGATTCTCTCATCCGCCACGCCAAGGAAGTTTTCAAGGACGTGTACAACATTGTGTCGGTTCCGTCCTACACGGATAGGCCGATGCGACCGGGCGAGACTGACGGCGTAGAACATACATTCCTCACCAAGGAAGCGTTCGACGACCTCATGAAGCGCGAGACGATGTTCGGCTACACGAAGATCGGAGATACTGGGTTCCGCTACTGCTCGACTGTGGAAATGCTTAACCGGCTCGATGGCGACACCATCTTCTACACGATCGATCCGAACGGCTACGACTACTGCCTCCAGTTCAAGGACATGTTCAACTTGAAAGTAATTTATGTCACTGCGAGCGAAGATATCCGCCGTGAACGTGCGAACGCTCGCAATGGCGACACGAATACTTGGGAAAAGCGCAAGTCCGACGAGGATGGCCAGTTTAACTGCTTCGAGGTGCGAAAACCTTGGGACGCAATGATTACGAACGATGGCGAACTCGTGGAAGCCGAGAACGAGTTCGTGTTCGCCGTGAGCAAACTTCTATCAGGAGACGAATATGGCGACACCGAAGGTTAAGGAACATGTCGAAGAGTTCTATTACGCAATGCTGCCAGCCAGCGGCAATGAGAGCGGCACTGGAGACCTCTATTTCTGGTTCAGCAATACAGCTCGCCGTGGCATGCCGAGCGACTACGGCTGGTCTACGAGACCGGAAGACGTGATTCATGGATATGCGACCGAGGAAATCTTGTTGGATTTCCTTCATACTACGCTGGCTCTGGATATCGACCGAGGTACTTGGAGCATGGCGGAAGCTACTGCCGTGCAGATATTCAAGGTCACTGAAAAGACTGTGACGACGACCGAGGTCGAGCTCGATCCGTCCATCAAGGTCAAGGAATCCGAAATCACCGAGATCGGCGAGTGCGAGTACGGCTGGAACGGCCACGAGGTGACCACGACATGCCCTCGCTGCGGAGCTAGTATCTAGTCCAAAATTTCATACAGAAATGTATATGAACATATCGATAAATACAATTGAAACTATATAAACTTACTTATGAATTGAAGTTAGTAGGATTTCTTCGGTTCGGTTACAGAGTTTAGATGCCCTGAAGATGCTAAATCCTACACTAAGTGTCTTCGGGGCATTTCCTATGTGTATGATCACGACCGCCCAGAAAATAATGCTTATCGTAGACAGGAAGACCGCCAGCACGCTTAATCGTGCATGCGGTTGTGCTCGATATGCATACAACTGGGCAAGGGACACTTGGTTTGCAAAGAAGAAAGCTGGACAAGAATCGGTAACGTGTGCAGAACTTCGCAAGGAATTTAACGAACAGAAGACCGATTGGATGTACGAGAGTCCGAAGGGTTCGATGGATCAAGCTATCAAGAACTTTGTACTCGCAAAGAAGCGTCATTATGAAAATCCAGAACAGTTCGGCTTTCCTAAGAGAAAGAAATACAAGTCCAAGCGTTCGTTCTACATAGAAAATGATAAAGCTCGGTTAATCGATGAATATCACATCAAGCTGCCGAAAATACCTACTCCAGTTAGATTGGCTGAACCAGTCAAGCAAGAGTGTTTGCATGGAAAAATCAATAATTTCGTAGCATCTAAGGGAAGTAATGATTGCTGGTATATATCCATTTCATATACGTATGATGACATCAATGTAGAATATGGCACAACTGAGAATGGTCTTGTCGGTATAGACATGGGCATCAAGACGCTGATGCAACTGTCTACTGGTGAGAAAGTAGATAACGATAAGCTTCTACGCCAGCATGCCAAGAGACTTAATCGGTACCAACGTATGATGTCACGCCGTAAGTACAATTCAGTTCACTACAAAGACGTAAAGAAGACGTTTAATAAGAAGAACACATATATCACGAACTATCGTAAGGACTTGATACACAAGGCTACTACAGAGATAGTCAAGCACAATATGGTTGTCGCCATAGAGGACTTGAATGTAAAGGGAATGATGTCCAACCACAAGTTGGCTTCAGCAATATCTGACTGCGGATTCGGCATGATCCGTCGGTTCCTAGAATACAAGAGTGCCAAGTACGGAACATTTCTTATCAAAGTCGGAAGGTTCTTCCCGTCCAGCAAGAAATGTTCCGGTTGTGGACATGTGAAAGAAAAACTTTCATTGTCTGAACGAGAGTATATATGCGAGGAATGTGGACTGGTTATCGATAGGGATACCAACGCCGCAATAAACATCCTCGCGGAATCCTTGTTCATTGAACTACATAACCGTTTCAATACCGACATTGCCCGTCGGAAATTCACGCCAGCGGACTTGGTAGCTCTGGCCTATTCTCTTTCGAGAACTGGTGAAACTACCGAGGTCGATGCTCATTGCCTACTTACCAGAGATGGTAGGACGGCTATGGTGGACGAATTATTTATTCGTCTATGGAACCAAGTTGCTAACGCAACCGTAAATTGCTATATTTAAGTAGTAGACAATTTCGTCTATACTTTTATATACTTTTTATGAGGCAGAAGAAGGCGTTCCGTACGGAAATTGTCCACACTGCGGATATGATATCCACTAGCGAAAAAGTCCAGTCATCGACTGGACTTTTTTCATGATAATTCAACTGACATCCATTCGTCGAAGTCAAAGAACTCAAATGGGAATTTTTGGTCTTTCATAAACAGCCACACGTCATTGGTAAATACGTGCGAATTATTAAGCGCCTTCTCTATATCGCTATTGAGTAGAGGAATGTCCTCGTTAATCGTACTGTCAGATGAAGAGAGCTGATGTAAGTCGGCATCGATTTCACCGGTTGGACAGTATGTATTTCGATCGTATGCGTCAATTAGCTTGTTCTGAATGCGGTTGAAACGGCTTGTAGGCAGATAGTTGTCATACGTGACTCCGTCATAAAAGATTTCTACCCGGCGAACCTTGTATCGCCTCTGCAGCTCACGCATGACGTGCCTACGCATGTTTTGGAAGAACTGGTCGCAACGGTCGGTAAGTATGAAATGGTCAACTTCCTTTTTGACATTGCCGAACGAGTCAATGAACGTGGAATCGCAATGTAACGACTTCAGGTCTACGTCCATTTCCGTCGAGAACAAGTGCAACGACTTCTTCGAGTTGTACGATACGTGTCCAATTTCATGAATGTCTTGGTCGGCTGGCAAGACGATGCCAGTCTCCTCTTTCAGTTCACGCTTCGCCGCTTCGAGCGGAGTTTCGCCGTTCTCGATATGCCCCTTTGGGATATCGTAGGCATAGTTGTATGTATACGGACGTCCGGTCGGGTGTCCGCCGAGCACCTTGTGTGTGCTCTTGTCAATGATAATAAATCCAGCTGATAGTTCCATGTGGTTAAAATTAGCTTTTTTCAATTTGCTGTCAACACATAAACTGCTGCTAAAGTATCCTACGAGGAAACTATGGCGACGATTGATAATATGACTCTCGATGCGGTTATCGAGGCAGAAATTGGTGGTTCTCCGATTTGCGAATCAGTAAAGCAGATTGCATCTGTTCTTTTTGAAGCAGAGTGTTGTACGAATGATGAATGCAAAAAGACTGAAGCCGTTGACGCTGAAGAAGTGTTCAATGAAGATGCAGACGATGGCTCCACTACAAAGAAGGCAGCGCCGACGGTTGAAAAGTCTGAAGATGACTTGTTCGACGATGCGAAGTAAAGGATAAGTATGAGACCCTATCTTGCTATCAGTATCAACGGCGGCGGCGCCTTGGGCATCGGCCCACTCGCATTCATGGAACGTCTCGAAAGCGATGTCGGTAGAGGACTTAACGAAATCGGCGTCGCGTTTGCTGGAACCTCGACTGGATCAATCATCGCTGGCGGTTTCGACGAAGGATATAACGCGCATGAATTGCGCAAGCTGTACCGTGAGAACTTGAAGAAGATTTTCACTAAGTATTCGTGGTACAAACGCTTGCAGCCTTCTTGTCCGACCTACGACAACTCCTACTTGAAGGAACTCCTCAAGAAGAAGTTCAAGGGCAAGGTGAGCGACTGGACGAAACCCATTTACATTCCGACTACGCACACCAACGGTGACAGCGTTGAGAAGGTGTGGGACTTGGGCGATACGAAGGTCGACAAGTGGTTCGCCATTTTGACAAGTACTGCTGCTCCTACATTCTTCGACACGATTGTACAAGACGGACAGTCTTACGTGGACGGTGGCATGTGGGCGAACAGCCCTATAGCAGTCCTCAACGCTGGTTTGAAGCGTTCCGAGTACGTGGGCAAGCTCCGTATCCTATCGTTCAACACTGGCATGGACACGCCGAACACGCTCAAGGGCAACCAGTCCCTTATCGGTTGGGCTACCTACCTCAAGGATGAATGGATTGCTCGTGCTGGAAAGAGCAACGACTACGAAGTCATCGCCGACCTCGGCGCAGAGAACGTGGCCATCGCCTCTCCGAAGCACTCGTCAAAGATTGCGATGGACAAGACCGACGACGACACGCTCAACAAGGTAGAAAAGATCTGGACGGACTACTATGATGCCAACCGTGAATATTTCAAAAAATTTGTGAAGTGCTACTAAGAACGGTTGGAATACCTAAGCCTCACCGGAAGTTGCCAAGCAACTTCCGGTTTGCTATATTTAGGTCAACTTATCAATGGAATTCTCATGGGAGAACTCAATGAAGCAACTGGCATAAGGGTGGAACTTCACGGCCACTATGAAATGCCAAACCCAATGGAAACGACTTGCACCGTACTGTCGTCCGTAAACATCAGCCCCGAATACAACGCGTTGTCTGGAATAACTGAACTCTGGATAAACCGCGACGACGAATCCACGAAGAATGCTGGTTATCTCGACTTCCTCTCGGATGCGATGACTGGCAAAAGGACACTATGGGGACGTACAGCCGGCGGAAAGACGATGCAACTCCTCACTGATAAGGACATCTTTGACTTCAAGGAGATTCTCATGGCAGAAAACAACCTTACAGACAACAGCGCACTCGAAATCATCGTGCAGTACCAGCATGAAGATACTTACCGTCTCAAGGCAATCGATAAGGGCAACTGGATCGACATGGCCGCCGACGAAGACGTGACGATCAAGGCTGGCGAACTCAAGCTCATCAACCTCGGCGTGGCTATGAAGCTGCCGGAAGGCTACGAAGGACACCTTGCCCCTCGTTCATCAACGCTCAAGAAGTTCGGCGTGCTTCAAGCAAATTCAGTCGGCGTCGTCGACGATACCTACTGTGGCCCTACAGACTGGTGGCGCTTCCCCGCATTCGCTACTCGCGATACCGAGATCAAGCGCGGCGAACGCATCTGCCAGTTCCGCATCATGGAAGTGCAGCCGAAGCTCCGCTTCACCGAAGGAAAGATGGTTGCCGAAGACCGTGGCGGATTCGGTTCCACCGGGACAAAGTAATTGTTGTTAGTCCATACAAGATCGCCAGCGTCTGCTGGCGGTCTTTTTCAATAAACTACGGTCATGCAAGCATTTCTCCACTCGATAGCTCCTTTCCTTGGCGGTTTTGGCTCATTTCTCTTTGCGATCGTCAACGTTCCTATCATCGTAAAAATTTATATGCAGAAGTCCACAGAAGGGACTTCTTTGCTGTTTGTGCTGATGTCGTTCTTTGCGAACATCTGCTGCGGCATGTTCGTGCTGGACAACAACCTCACTACTGGCGTATGGCAGATTCCGCTTTATTGCAACTACGGATTCGCTTTCTGCTGCTGCTGCTGGATTCTATACTTGTTCCACAAGTTCAAGAAATAGGATAATTTATCTTGTGGAAATAAAAACAAAGGAAAACTCCACATGTGTAATTATCCAGAAGAATCCTCTCGTCCATTGTCCACGATGGAATGCCAGAACGCCGTTGACCAGCTTGTCTCTAAGACGGAACAGTCCAAGGCAGTTGAACAGAACGCACAAGAGCCGCTGCGCATTGTCAAGCGCACGCCGACCGACGATCCCAACTTCGACGAGATCAAGTTCAACCGTGAACCGACGTTTTCAGAAGTGAAGCAGATGTGCAGTGACGAAGGCATTTCTGTCGAAGACGAGACGATTCCGACACTCACCCAGGAAACCATCGAAAAGGCTACCGAAGCGTTTGACGATATGCCGACGGATGAAGCTCCGGAAGAAGTAAACGAGGCGTCGAACACCGAGTTATTGGACGAAGATACGTCGGACGAAGGCGAAGATGTCCATGAGAACCTTCGCTATATTGGATCTGATGGCTGGACTGCAGACAGTGTTGTTGCATACTTGGAATACCGTGGAGTAAATCAATCCAACGTTATGGATAACGAGGCTATAATCGATGACATCTATGAGTCATTGAATTTCGATCAGCGTCTTCGTGTCATGGAAAAGGTTCCGTGGCTTACGGATGCCTTTAAGGACGCCACTACCCGTTATATTAACAAGCAGCGTGAAGTCAATCTTGATGCCGCCGAGGAAAAGTCTAAAAGACAAGGTGAAGAATTGTCCAGAAAGATTGAAGAACAGCTCCAGGCTAAGCCGTCGGAACAGTTGAATACCAATGACGAAGCTGCTAAGTTTAATTCTTGGGAAGCAATCATCAACATGTGGAACGACATTCCGGAAGCTGTAAAGCATAGCTTGCAGCAGATGCCTGGGTTTGACGCTTTCCGTGTCTCTATGCAAAACCAAAAGAATATCGAGGCGTTCCATGAGCGTATCAACTACGACCCAGAGGAGATGTTCAAAGAAATGTCCAAGGCGCATGATCTTGGAAACATTTCAACTGCAGACGCAGCAAACTTGATGGACGAGCCGAACATGATCAGCAACTTCATGAGCAACAATCCAGAGTTCAACAAATGGAACCAGGAACGCATGGATTTCAATGCAGAAAAGTTTGACGCCAGTACGAAACGGTTTGATGACTTGCAGAAGAAGGGCGTCATTCCACCGACCAACTGCGGCGACCGTCATAATCCGCTACTCGGCAAGTGTACAAAGAGCATCTTTGGGTCAACCAGCGACTTTGGCGATACTGTTCGCACGGGCATAATGCCCAGCATGTGCGATGTTGTCAAGGACGGTAACGGCGTTGGAAAGGGTGATTGCAGAGTTTCGGATGTTTTCCAGCAAGAGTTTGAACGAGTACAGAGAATCAATGCGGCACATCCAATCGTGTCTCCTAAGCCACCGATGACACCAGAAGAATCCTTGAAGCAACTGATGTCCGATATGCCGAAGGCGATGGTCGACAAGATCCTATCTATTCCTAGCGACGACTGGAAATTCAGTTTTGATGGGTCTGGGTTTGTCGTGAAGTATTCTATGGCGTCACGTGAAATCTATCTTACCATGACGTCTAGTGCAAAGTTCATTATTGACTATCGGAATGATGGCCCCGGTAGCGTACAGTACATTCGTCATTTCGACAAGCTTGACGAAATCAAGCTCGCGGGCAAGCAGGCAAGCCGTCTGTACCAGTGGTATGGAAAGGTGATGGCGAAGTTCTTCAACAAATAAGATTAATCCTCACTGGTTAGTGCCGTCCAGAGTAATCTGGACGGCTTTTTTGATAAACTGCGGTTAAGTAGAAATTTAGTGGCCGCTATGGACGAACTGGAACAAATTATTGAATTTCGCTCGATGCTTGAAGCATGGGAGATGCCGTCTCACCTCAAGACAGCTATTATGGAGGCTTTCGAGTTTCATCACGGTAATATATACCAGCAGCTACCAAGGATGATTCGGAATAAAATTGAACATTACGTTGATCCGCTACCTGATGATATAAAGGCAGACATCGAATCTTTGCCGGTTGATCTACTTATGAGTATAACTCAACTGCCATTGGGCGTATGGGAAGAAATTAAACGTATGGTAGACCAACAAGAGAGTATGACCATGGCGATGCGCATGAAGTTTAATCGACCCCGCGCTGTAGCTGATATAGTTAAAGACGCATTGCGTAACCCAAGGAGGTATAATAACACTCCGGAGCAAGCTGAGGCTGCTCGTAAGCGTGCTGCATTCCATAAAGCTACGTTAGGCCAACAGATGCGTGATTCTGGTCTTGATACGATGCCAGCGTCGCAAGCTCGTAAAAAATATTATCAGGCTGCCGTAGATGTTGTTTCTCGCATATTCTCGAAGTATGGCATTCCGTTCGATGCTGAAGGATACTTAAAAGAAATGTATCTGGATGACAGACAAGCTATCAACTGTACAATTTCTCGTGCCGACGCTGCAAATCTTAAGTTCAATAGTTTCCGTGAAGCTAATGAGAACAAATCATTGAACTCGCTGAAAATCGTAAACAATACTCTGCATAAAGTTATGCAAGCTTGCTATTGGCTATTGAAAGGTCTTTCGGAAGCGGAATACTATGACATGGTTGACCGTTATTTGGAAGACCAGCGCATGAGACTTAGTTACTTAGCAGAAGCTCCGCATCAAGAAGTCAAGCCAAAAGTCGCCCGACTGACAGACGAAGATCAAGCGGCGTATGACCGTCAGCAAGCTAAGATCAAGGAGCAACAATCACTTGCGGATGTATCACATAAGGCTGCATACAAGGCATCAAGCATTGCTGATTTGAGGAATGGAAAATTTAGCGCCATGCCATATGAAGCATTGTATAAAAAGTTTGCTGAATGTGCTACGGCGGACAAACTTGCATTAACACCAAAGCCGGATGAATCTATCGCAGATTACTTTGATCGTATAGACCACGGCAATATTCCGGCTGATGCATTTACGTCTATTGTTGCGAATAACGTTAAAACGGCTTATCCAAATATTGACATCAATCAAGTACTTAATACATATTATAAGGAAAGAGACTTTAAGGATTGCTGCGATGGCATTACAAAGAAGTCTAAGATTATCAATAGTATTCGCCCGGAACTGATTCCGTACTTCTGTATCTGGTATACGCTGGACTATATGAAGAATGCACGTAACGTGTCGGATGATACAAGGTTCGCTTGGCAAGACATGCTGGATGACATCAAATCCGACGAAAAGCAAGATGACGCCGAAGCTAGATTGAAGCGACTATTAGCTGATATCTAACAAGATTCGTACAATTAACTTGATTTAACAACTACTCCTTGCTATATTTCTAGCAAGGAGTTTTTCTATGAAAACAATAGTAATGCATCATCAAATTTCTGGTGGCGTGTCCGAAGTCGACAAGTGGATCAACGAAAACGGACTTACCCTCGATAAAGTACAGATTACCTTCATGTACAATCCACGCGGCAGCAAGTACATGGTATTCTACGAAGTTGAAGTAGAAGACAAATAATGAAGCCTATATATCCAATAGTATATGCGTGCTTTGCCGTATCTGCCCTAGTGCGTTCGGTCAAGGAAATCATCGAGAGGAAAAATACGTCTGTCCAGACACAGGCGTCGTTCTTCGCTTTAGTTGACACGGTTCCAAAATACTATATTGGACTTACGATTCCGGCTATCGAGCGACCTACTGGCCGAACGATAGAGGTGATCTATCTATGGCATGAAACTGGCGTATATACGTCAAAGCAAGGCGTACTGATGATGGACTACTTGAAACGGCAAGTACCCAGCCTCGCACGTCGAATGGTAATGCGGCGAGCATCCATCTTCAAGAAGACTTTGGACCCGAATATCCAGATGGGTGACATGGTGCATACGCCTGGTATGAATGCAGCCCAGCTTTTCATGCTGAAGACTATTGCCACTATTCTGACCGCTGGAAAGCTGTTGCGTGAACACATCAAGTGGAGACCGACGTGGAACAATTACTGAGCATGACTACGTGGACTGGACGGATCAACCGAGTAAAGAGTACGGTTGAGTCTATTCGCCAATACGCAAAGGATGCTTATATTGTCCTTACGTTATCTGAAGAGGAGTTTGCTGGCAAAGTAATTCCAGAGACTGGCGTCGACGAAATCATCTGGTGTCCTACCGACATAGGCCCGTTCAAGAAAGTCCTATACACGATGGAAAAATATCCAGATTATCCAGTCATTTCTGTTGACGACGACATCGACTACGGCCCCGTGGTGGATGCCTTGTGCGCTATGCACGTTAAGCACCCAGATGACGTTATCACTAATTTTCCCAATGTCAAGACTGGCGGTCTTAGGCTTCCAAACGGATATGCTACGCTATATCCACCGCATTGCCTAGATGGCGCGTTCAGCATGCTCACGAGCGCGATTGTCAATACAAAGAACGACGATGCGTTCTACGGATTGGTATTGATGGCAAAAAATTACAACTTCCGCTATACAATGCGGCACGATATTGCTATATTTACGGAAGCGAACATCGGATTGCACTTGCTTAACAAGTATCACGGCAATGACGATATCAAGGTCATCGTGTCCGAAATGTACAAGACTGGCAAGTTTAATCCGACAAACCAAACATTTATCAGCAAATATCCAAAGGAAAAATATGTCGTACAACAACTACAATATTGCCGTGTTCGAAAGCACGATGAAGAAAATAGACAACACGCCGTCCATCTACAAGGCGGTCGAGGCCGCAGCGGATGCTCAGACATATTACTTTGGTGACGTGAAGGCGCCGACCGTAGACCGCTTTGAACAGTCATGCGAAGTCCGTCTTACCAAGAGCCGTACCGTGGACGCTGGCCGTAAGTCTTTACGTAACGATCCGACGGCAAAGGTCGCTATCCTCAATTTTGCAAGCGCTACCAGACCAGGTGGCGGAGTCACTAGCGGTTCTTCGGCACAAGAAGAAGGCATCTGCAGAGTGTCTGGTCTTTACCGCTGCCTTACAAAGCCGGAAGCCGTCGAACGATTCTACGAATACCACAAGAAGGAAGTCGGCCCTCTTCATAACGATGACATCATCTACACGCCGAACGTCCCCGTATTGAAGACAGACGACTACGACTTTCTCGACGAGCCAGTCTACCTCGACGTGATCACTTGTGCAGCGCCTAACCTTCGCGAGAAGAACGTCTCCCAGTACAACAAAGAACGTGAACCAGCGCCGGACATTTCCGACGACGAACTCTACAAGCTTCACGTGAGCCGCGCTCGCCAGATCCTCAACGTCGCTGCCGCCAACGGTGCGGACGTCGTTATCCTCGGCGCATTCGGATGCGGCGCTTTCAAAAACAAGCCGGAAGTCGTCGCTAAGGCTTACGCCGACGTCGTGCCTGATTACCTCAAGCAGTTCAAGGCTATCGAGTTCGCTATTTACTGTCCGCCGGGGCATCCGACGGTTAACTATGATGCGTTTAAGTCAGCCCTCGCGAGGAAATAGATATGGAATTCCATCCGATTGATATGTACATGCATTGTATCGAGACTGCTCCGATATTCCTCAAGCTGTTCTTCATCGTTGGCGGTGCTTGTATCGTGCTTCTGCTTGCGTCTTTGGGCATCATGCTGATCAACATTGTTTTCGACTGTTTCTCCGTAGACCATATCTGGGATCCGTTCCGTGTCGCCCATCTGGTGACAATCTTTCCAGTGATGCTTCTGTTCATCGTGTTCCGCTTCTACGTCCAGCGCCGCACGAAGATGACGTTCTGCGTGTTCTCGTTTTCCTCGTGGGAACGGCCAATCATCGAATGGCTTGGCTGGGGATTCTCGGAACATTACTGGACGGTTGAGTATCAGAACGCTTTCGGTGCCAAGTGGGAAGGCGCTGACCTCGATACGACCGTGTATCGCAGACCAGACGACGTAGGCGAAAAGACTATTTTTGATTGAGGTAGACAATGAATATTACACTCCCCAAAGACCTTCAGAACACTACTGCCGTGTACAGCCATGTTCTGGATCTGTTCGACTCGATGGTTGCAGACCGAGCCGTTACTCTGTCCAAAACGGAAGAGTCTGTGACTCTGTTTGGCAAGGAACGCAAGTTTGTATTCAACATGGACTTCAGCGTAGAGCGCCGCGCCTCATTTCCGGTGCATCCAGAGGATGGCTTCAATGGATCCCTTCCAGTCAGTTGTAGCATGCTGATGGAAGAATATGTCGCCAATTACGGCGACATTATCCAGCAAGCTATCGATTTTGTCGACCCGGACGGTGCTGGAAAGGTTCCTACAAGTGACCATGACATCACCGAAGACGATGTCCACAACTACAAGATCGACTGGAACAAGTGGCACGACACTGTCAAGGAATCCTTGGATGCGTTCGAGTTCGATAATGCCGCCGAGACTTGCAAGAAGCTTGGTCTGACTTGGTTCCAGGAATGTGACGAGGACGACCTCGAAGTGAAGGCTGGCTATCTTCGTGAAGACATCGAGCAGATTGTCGAGCGGCTGATCGCCTTGCACGAACTCAACTGGGACGGGAAGACTCTCGGCGAGGACGGCTACAAGATTTTCGACAAGTGTCACGCATATCGCGACACCGACGGAGAACTTTATGCCGGACTGAAGCTTCGCCAGACATCGAGCGAAAACTTCTTCGAGCCTCGCTTCGAAATCCGCTTGGTGAAATGCGAAAAGGACATTCCGTGGTTCAACATCAACTTGATTGCCGTAGGGCAGTTCTTCTAAAGGAGAGTATCTATGACTAAAGTCCAATTCTACATGACGGTGCTTCAAGTGGTCAGCTTGATCCTTCTGTTGTCTGCGGTACATGTATCCAACCTTTCCTTGAAGGAAGAAAACTTGGAGATGCGTCGTTTCCACTGTTTTGAAGTAATTTCGTTGGAAGCACTCGCAATCGCCGTGTCATTGATTTACACGATTGTAGAGTTCGCCGAAGGGTACATTGTAATGCCGATTCTAGGTGTGCTAGAAATCGTGGCGGTGGCTGTCGGGATCTACTGCATGGTTCGTTCGTATATCGGGTATGGCAAGACGATTGAGCTGATGAAGGAAGTTCCCAATGTCTCTAAGATGTCAAGCTGAAATGAACTGGTACGAGGTGGGCAAGGAAACGCCTCGTGAACATATCCTACTGTTTCTGGTTACCGAAGCTGAGCCAGAAACTCTCTACACTGGTGTCTATACTGACGGCGGTTTCCGGCTTAGTGGGCAACAGTGTGCGGTCTTGCCGCTTGCTGGCACGAAGTTCACGCACTTTGCCTATGTGAATAGTAATATGCTGCCGAAGAACTGCAAGGAAGGTTGTGAAGGTAGCGGATGGCATGTCACGAAGGCCGAAGTTCCGGAAAATGACGAACCGGTCGCTATCTATCCAAGTTTCCAGGGCCACCAGTTTGCCGTGTGGAACAAGCACGAGCAGTGTTGGGATGACGAGTCTGGTGACGACTACCTTTGTGACAAGAACGCCGTAGATAAGTGGTTCCCAATCAACTGGGGAGGCGTGGTATGATTGTCGCTGCGGGATTCTTAGGATTTGTACTTGCTTGGGCTATTATTGGCATTATATACTGGGTAAAGCGCCGTCGATCCAATCAAAAGCCCTACAAGATACTTGTTGAAATTGACGGTATAACCTTCGTGATGGATACACTGCTTGTCGACATGATTGGCAAGGGCATGATCGACGACTACTGTGATAACCGTATGGTTATTATCAACAACATGATCCAGAAGTGCTACCAAGTGATGGATGAAGGTTGGAAAGAACAGCATAAGGAACTTTATGCCAGATGCGGTTTCTTGATAGAATCTGACTCATTAACGTTAAATATTGTTCCGTTAAATATTAGCTCAGAAGATCTTTAATCCTTGTCTCATAAAGAACAAAGGCCGGACTCAGTCCGGCCTTTTGCGTTGCTATCATTGGAAGCTATTTTGTGTATTGTTCCAATATATTGATCGTGTTCTGCAAGTTCTCGATCGCTTTCTTGCGATTTTCGATATCCTTGCGTACTGCTTCCTTGTCTACTTCCAATGCGGATTCTTTAAGGAATCCGACAATGAAGTTATCAATACCCTTTGCGTCGAAATCGCAAATGTCGTCAGCGGTAAGGACAAGCAAGCTGTCACAGATATCTAAACCTTCTGGATATATGTCAACAGAATACACGTACTGGAGTAAATGCTCGTTATAAATCAGTGATTCGTATAATGAGAACGACGTATACGGCTGAGACATGTAATCGCCAAGGTTCTTGCTGTATTCGCCGTACAGCTTTGTTCTGTTGGAATAGATGTTTCCAGTATATGCGGCCTCTGGCTTGATTGTGTACGGAATGCTAGTATAGAATTCCGTGTCTCCAAGCTTGCGGAAATGAACTGTGTTATATGGAGAACTTGAAGCCTTTTTATAGCATTCGCGAGTATGGGCTCGCTTCTTTTCGAGTTCTTCCTTCAGCTTGCCTTCCTTGTCGAGTTCTATCTTGCGATTGATCTCATTAAAGATGCTCAATGCGTCTTTTTCGTATTTTTCTTTCCAGACCTTTTCACGCTTGAACCACCAGACTTTATACATGTCTGTACACATGTTGCTGCAAACGATTGCGGTGTTCATGCTCCACTTTCCGTCTGCTGCACGTTCGTTGCACCAGGAGCTGAACTCCTTGAATGTAATGCTGCTGTATACGGTTGCCATTATTTTGACTTTCCTTTTTGGATGATGAGTTTGAGTTTCTTTGGCTTCGGGCGTGCATTGTTGAACTGTTCGTTTATTTCACCAAGGAACGTCTTGATGGTGTCGAAGTAGTTCTGGTCTGGCACTGCGCCGAATTCGATAAACGTCGCTGTTGTCGTGCTGGACAATATGAAATGGTCGGATCCAACAAGGTCACGTGCATGAACGCTAGTTAGAGGAACGTTGTATTCGTACTGTCCAACGCTGCTATGGGCATACGAGGTAAACTTGTTGTTATTGCGCTGCATATAGTTGGGATAAATGCCCTTGATATGCAGACGTGTCCCTTCTATGGCGGCATACGAAATGACTACATGGATATAGTGCGACTGGTCAAAAGCAATGCGGACAAGTTTTCCGACGGACTTCTCCGTGATGTACTTGATCTTGGATTCGATGTATTCCTTTGCGGCTTTTTCAGCCATGTCCATTTCAAGCTCGTTGATGCGGCTGTGCAACAGAGTCATGGCATTTGCCAACTTTGACTCAAGCACTTTCAGACGGTCGAGGTCAATGGTGCCAGTACCTTCAGATAGTATGGCGTCCACGTTGCTTACCCATGTGGTGGCAAGCTGTCCGTTAGCCATAGGAAAGACGACCATGCCATCGTCAGTCTGTTTCACTATCGATTTCCGTGGCTTCTTATGCGTTTTGTGTTTCTGTTGTTGAGCCATGATTCATAGACCTAGAATAATAGGGATCCAACCATTCCGCCGACCAAGCCGCCGATTAAGGCAAGTATGTATTGGCCGATTGACGCTTCGCTTAACTGACGTACACATGGCGTATCGTCATACAGATCAAAGTCCATCGTTATACTGTTTTCGTCTTCTTCGTAAATACCGACGGCGGTAAAGGACAAGTCCTCGCTTTTAAACGTTTGCGTATAAAGATCAACCATCCAGTCCAACGACGTCTTGTCACTGTAGGTCTGCATAATATTGTTCAGCTGCGGTATCACGTGGAGGCGAAATTCCGTCAGTGTACGTGAAACGCCCGGTGTCGATTCTGAATCGTCGATAATGTCGGCGGTTCTGGTATTTTTATCGATTTTTACCTTTATCATAACTTCCCCTTTAGCATATACGGCCCAGTAAAGGATACTTGACGAATGTCTGGTATGACTGTTTCATGCGTTGATTTTCTACCATTTCGGACAGCCTCATGATCTTGCAAAGAAGTTCCGCTTGACTCATGCTGTGGTAGCACTTGCTGAGTATAAAGGAAACCATAAGGTTGATAATAGCTGTGACGCTCATCAGTATGCCTACGGTCAAGTTCTTGTCCTTGTCTTCGGCAATCGCGGTACCAATTACAACAAATGACGTTAACAAGAGGA
>Ga0310690_10004470_pt1 | contig 19816 bp, 17 predicted proteins | sample AusTroGonzalo_MG_2_FD_207661 | JGI IMG/M metagenome (GOLD analysis project Ga0310690, IMG submission 207661) | Bovine rumen microbial communities from tropical cattle in Woodstock, Queensland, Australia - Gonzalo_04 (v2) (version 2) | ecosystem: Host-associated > Mammals > Digestive system >...
AAGCGGCAGATTTTTCTGCTAATAAGAGGTGACAATACGGAAAATAAAAAGATCTTTCCCATACTGATCGCCAAGGCGTAACAGATAATCACATATTGATTCTACATAGTCTGAAATCCCTCGAATATGGCGTTTGCTTTTGGACTATCTGCTGAAATTGAAAGAAATCTAATCAGTCAGCGCACCAAATCATCATTAGAAAATGTTCGCGCAAGTGGTAAGAAGTTAGGCAGACCCTTCGCTGCTCAATCTAAAAAGTTGAAATTATCCAAGAATACAAAACGGATTAAAGACTTATTAGATAAAGGTGTTTCCCAGTATAAAATATCAAAAATAATGCAAGTACAACCTATGACTGTCAATCGTTTTATTCATCGCATGGGTTGGTTATAAGAAATTGTAGTTCTAATAAATATGAGTACCGGAGCAATCTGTTTTAATGAACAAAACTTTGAATATTATACACCCAAATATATTGTTGATATGTTTGGCAAGTTTGATTATGATCCTGCAACAACCACAGAACAGGCAAAAGCGTTAGGAATTCCAAATTATAGTACTATTGAAAGTGATGGATTAAGGCAGGACTGGTGTGAGTATAAAAGAATATGGATTAACCCACCTTTCTATCTCAAATTTCCTTTCCTTGAAAAAGCAGTCAGCACATATAAAAGGGCTGGTAATGATATTTATTTTCTTGCACCCGTTTCAATATTGACTGCAAAAAAATTTCATGAACTTATTGAAGGAATAGGTATTAAACTTTATATTCCCAATGGTAGGATCAGATTTAGAAGGATATATCAAGAAAAAGAAGAAATACCGGCTTTTGGTTGCGTTATTTTTAAATTACAAAAAGAAAACGAAATTAAGATGTTTCATATAATAATACCGGGTGGACATTACATTTTAAACGAAACTGATGTATAATAAAAAAGTCTTGAAATAAAAAACACATACAGATACTAGAAAATATTTCTGAACCTTTAAGACAGGAAGGCTGGATTTGCATCTGGCCTTCTTTTTTACAAAAAAATCGTTTGGGAAGGTGAGTTTTGGTGCAAATTGTTATAGGAATGTCCAACTTTTCAGATTCATCGACTCCAGAATTGAGCTAAATTTTTATTGGGAAAGCCAAAAATGGGGTGTACATTCAAGCCCCAATAAAGTATAATATAAAAAGTGTGATTCAAAGTGGGATTCATTTTACAAAAAAGGATTGACAATGTTTTTAAAATGTAAGAAAATAAAGGAATCTGAAAATAAATGGACGGGGCCCAGCCACCCCAGCCAATAAAAAATACCGTCCGTTTGGACGGTTTTTTTATTGGCTTTGGGTGCGTTGGAGAGAGACAACGAATAGTTGGTTCGGTGAGCGATAGCGAACGACGCCGTCAGGCGGTCCCGCAGGGACGAGGGGCCCTGCCCCGAGCAATCAGCCACCCCAGCCAGCAAAGATCCGTCCTTTTGGGCGGTTTTTTGATGGGTCGGGGTGCGTTGGATAAGAGGCAACGAATGCGTTGGTTCGGTGAACGAAGTGAACGACGCCTTTAGGCGGTCCCGCAGGGACGAGGGGCCCTGCCCCGAGCAATCAGCCACCCCAGCCAGCAAAAATCCGTCCTTCTAGGGCGGTTTTTTTTGATGGGTCGGGGTGCGTTGGATAAGAGGCAACGAATGCGTTGGTTCGGTGAACGAAGTGAACGACGCCGTCAGGCGGTCCCGCAGGGACGAGGGGCCCTGCCCCGAGCAATCAGCCACCCCAGCCACTGCAAAACAAGAGCATCACAAAAAACACATAAAGGGTCCTGTTTTCTATTGACCCTTTGGAAAAAATCTATTATAATAGAACCCACTTTTACGAGGAAAGAATATGGGAAAGGAATCTTCTATGGTTGATTTAGACTATCTAAAAGGATTATCTTATCCGGATTTTGTCGGTTTCATTAATCAATGGAATGTATTACCCGGTGCTTATACCACTTTATCAAAGTGGATTGCGTTTTCCAGAATCACTGAAAAATCGCATATTTTACAGTTCGCGTGTACAACAGGCTTTCAATCACGGGAAATTTCATCACTGACAGGATGCACGGGAGATGCTTTTGATTTATCCGAGCAGGCGGTAAAAATGGCAAAATACAATCAAGAAAAATACGCGCCTCATTCAAAAATAAACTACTTTCAGGCAGACGGGTTAACGCTGAAAGCAGAACCCAAGTACACACATGTCCTTATCGGCGCCGGTTTCCAATTTTTTAGCGATCCGGCCATGGCCATTAACAGAACTTTGGAATTTTTAAAAGACGACGGTTTTCTTTTGACTTCTCCCTTCTACATCGAAGGGAAAATTCCGGATTCTTTAATCCTTGAATTTCAATCTGTATTTGGAATTACCCCGACAACGCAGGATTACAAAACCGTGATGCGATACTTCAAGGGACTTGAAATTATTTATGAAGACAGAAACATTCTGATTCCCGAAACGGAAGAAGAACTTGAACATTATTGCACCGGCATCATCAACAGAGCCTGCCAACTTTACAACATTACAGATGAAACGGTGCGCCGTTATATGTATGATCGTCTTTATAAGATTAAAGAAATGTCCAACAAACTACGTCCGTATCAACGATATAGCGTCCTTGTTTTAAGAAAAAGGAAAGGCGTATATCCGGACAGATTAATAGAGTTATTTTAATGATTTTAACCGGTTCTGCGATTCAAAAAGCTGTTCAATGCGGGGATATCGTTATCTCAAAGTTCGACGATTCGCAGGTTAATCCGAACAGTTATAATTACCACCTGGGGCCGGTCTTAAAAGTTTTTGATCACTTCGACGGAGAAAAAGCCGTATTCAGGCCGGAAGTCATCCCGGACACCGGCTATCTTTTAAAACCGGGGCAAATGTATTTGGGAAATACAAAGGAAGTCATCGGAAGCCGTAAATACGCAATGTCCTTAATCGGGCGCAGTTCTGTCGGTCGTTTGGGCTTATTCCTTCAAGTATCTGCAAACTTGGGACATACCACGTCAGAGCATCAATGGACACTGGAACTTGTTGCGGCAAAACCGATACTTTTGTATGCCGGAATGCGTATCGGTCAGGTTAGTTTTTGGACGAATTTAGGTCAAATTAAGCCTTTTTCTTCAACATATGCGCATTTTAACGAAGCTCACGAGGCCGTCTTATGATTTTGACAGGGCAAGAAATTTCCAATCAGGTAAAGAAGGGCATGATAAAGATATCCCCCTTTAATGAAGCGCAAATTACCACCAATTCTTATGATTTACGTCTTGGAAATCAAATTTTAAGGTACAAATCTGATGTGTTGGATCCTAAAGTCAAACAGGACTATGAGATGTTTTCTATTCCGGCGGAAGGGCTTATCTTGCCACAAGGTTCTTTTCATCTTGGGACAACATTTGAAAAGGTCGGAAGCGATCATTTCGTTCCGATTTTACACGCAAAGTCCGGAACAGCCAGACAAGGGCTGTTTGTCCATGTGACGGCGGACTTGATTGACATTGGCTCTTATGGTAATCTTACGCTGCAATTATATGCGACACTGCCCGTTAAAATTTATCCGGGTATGTCTATTGCCCAAGTGACATTTTGGCAACCCTTGGGAGAAATTAAATTATACTCCGGAAAATATCAGGGAAGCGAAGGGCCTCGCGCATCTGAAATATACCGTGATTTTAAATAGGAAGTTCAATGGATATACGTCATAGTCAAATTAAAAATACTTTTGAAAATGTCTTTAACCGTGCGGGTTTAGAACCTTTTCCGGCCTCTCCGTTATTTTCAAAGGATGAAACGGTTTATTTTGCCTGTGCGACAATAACTCCTTTAAAGCAATTCATCAAAGACAATCAAATCAATCGGGGTCTTTATGTCCATCAACCGTGCCTGCGTTTACAGACATTAAACAACCCGTTTAAGAAAACGGAAACATATCAGTTTCCGGGCTATTTTAATATGCTGGGAACATTGATTCCCGAAAATCAATTGATCTCTTTCCAAAAATCTATTGCGGACGTATTTGACCGTTTAGGGGTATCCGAAAACGAATTGAAAATTTTTGCCCCGATAACCGACATCCCGATTGCGTCAGAACTTCAAAAGAAATACGTTGTAGAATTTGCCACGAAACCGGATAAGTATTATCGTTGGACCTACGGCTTTAAGCAAAATATCGCCGGCATCGGGCTGACGTTTTCGATTCGGCAACCGGATAATTCATATCGCGATATCGGTCAATATGTCGCCCTGTTGAAAGATGGAAAAGTTATTGGCGCCGAATTTGGCTTTGGCATAGAAACATTCTTGGCGGCCTCTGAAAAGTTGCCTAACCCGTATCTTGCCTATTCTATTGCACCGGCTTTGAAGGAAAATAACATAGTCCAGAATTTTACAAGCACGGATGTTATTTCTACGGTCGGGGCTTTGTATTCTACGGGTCTTACGCTTCAAGACAGTCCGTCAAACAATTACAAACGAATACTTAGCCGCGCTTTGAATAATTTATGTTTTTTTAGCGAACAATACCGTATCGGCACCCCTCAAATTAAGGATGCACTGTATCGTTTTATGAATACAGAGTTTAACCATCCTTTCGGATTTGATGCCTTTTGTATTGACTATAAAGAAAAACGGAAAAACTATTTTGAAGACATTAAGAAACGTGATGATTTCATAAAGAATCAGCAATCTTTGGGACAATCACCACAGCGTATTGCGCAACGGATTCAACAATTGTATCCGACATTATACCACTATGAAAGAATAAGGGGGTAATATGAAACAACTCGTAAAACCAAAAGCATTACAAAAGGGAGATATAGTGGCAACGGTTTCACTGTCGTGGGGAGGCGCAGGACAGTTTCCGGATTATTACAATCGGGCCAAAAAACAGTTTGAGACAACATTTGGCGTCAAGGTATTAGAAATGCCTTATACCTTGTCAAACCCGCAAGTCTTATCCGAACATCCGGAATATAGATTGGACGATTTAATGCAGGCTTTTTTAGATCCGAATATCAAGGCAATTTTAACAACCATTGGCGGCGATGACACAATTCGTTTATTATCATTGATGACCGATAAACATTTTCAGATCATTCAGGCACACCCCAAAATTTTTATGGGAATGTCCGATACAACAACCAACCACTTTATGTGCTATAAAGCAGGGATTTCTTCCTTTTACAGTCCCAGTTTAATGTTTGGATACGCAGAACCGGGCGGCATGCCGGATTTGATTGTTCAAAACACTCAAAAAACGTTATTTTCGACACAGCCCATCGGGAAATTATCGGCCGCATCCGAGTACATTATAGAAAGTTTTGATTGGAAGACCGCCGGTATGACCACACGACAAAGAACACCGGCTCCCGGATGGAAATACATACAAGGAGCAATCCCCGTTCAGGGCAGACTTTTGGGCGGATGTATGGAAGTATTAAGTATGATTAACGGCACCTCTCTGTGGCCGACCCTCTCTGAATGGGACGAAAGCATTTTATTCCTGGAAACAAGTGAGGAAAGACAACCGCCTTCACAACTAAAATACTTTTTAAGAAATTTAGGGGCGCAGGGCATCTTGAAACGTATTAAGGGTATTTTATTTGCGCGCCCCGGCGGTGAATTTTCAAAAGATCAAGCAACGGAGCGTGAAAACTGGTTGGCACAGTATCAAGAATTTGATGATGTATTGTTACAGGTTGCCCATGAATACGGCCGATCGGATTTGTGCATTGTATCGCATATGGATTTTGGTCATACGGTGCCGCAACTAATCTTGCCGATGGGTATGATGACCGAAATCGACCCTGTTCAAAAAAGCGTCACATTTTTGGAAAGTGCTGTAAAATAACTAACCCCTTTGATGATAAAGAGGATCTGCCTTATCCAACAGTCGTTCCATAAATTCTTTCTTTTTGGAAAACAGGAAGGATTGAATTTTGCAATCCCCATAATTTTCATCCATACGTTTCAATGTTTCTAACCGTGTTTTTTTCTCAATCAAAACAGACAGCGGATATTGTAGCAACGATCCCAAATCAAATTCAGGGGCAATCGGTGTATTGCACGCCCCAAACCCGTAAGGGGACAACAAAAGGTGCCCGCTTGGCGTTAATCCCATCACATGGCGGGACATCTGACATGGGTTTTGTGCGCACTGTTCCGGATATAAATTTTTCAACGAGCAAATTAAATTGATTTTGGGATATTTGTATTTTTCTTCCAAACTTTTCAAAAAGTTTATGCCGGCTTTATATTCAACATCTGTCGGGATATTTGTTTGTATTTGATTACGGCCGACAAACGGAACAATGCGCATCAGCAGATGATTCTTTATACCCGCATCATGCAGGGCAAAAAACATATCCCTTAAAAGTTTCGGTTTTAAATTATCCTTGGTCAGGGTACATTCGGTTTGAACGGAAACATTATTTTTCATAAACTCTTGGGCAATTTTCAGATTATCCGAAACATAATTTTTGCTTCTATATTCCAATGAACGTGTTTTATAGGGATTGTCAAACGCGCAACTGTATTGTGAAATATACTGAGAAATATAGGGAATATCCTCAATTTTTATCCCTTTTGAAGTTGTAACAAGGCTTAAATTATTTCGCCCGATTTTTTGAGACGCCGCAACCAAAAATTTCAAATTTTCAGGATTCAATAGTGCATCCCCGCCGGAAATCTGCAACTCTAAATCGGGAACATCCAGTTGTTTCAATATATTCATTTTATCCAAATAAGATAATTCAAAGCCCTTTTGGGCCAATATATGCGAGGCCTGCGTATACATATTTTGTCCGTTTCTGGGCACGGATATTGTCTGTTGTAAGGCATTGTATTGAATCTCTAATATGCCGTTTTTTTCTGTCGGTTTAATTGAATCCACACAACAAATAGAGCAGGCGTGTGGACAAACATAGGTCATATTGTAAATTATTCCAAGCATAATGCCCCCGTTTTTGACGAATTATACTCTTTATTTTGCATTTTGTCAACATTTTCTAGTTCTTGTTTCGAAAGAACATTTTTGATGATTTTGGATGTTATAACAACGTTGTTTGCCCACAAAAAAGCCCGGCCGGATGCCGAGCTCTTTTTAATCGTTCGTTTTTTAAGATTACTTTTTCAAATTTTTGAAAATCGTAACAATCGCCGCAACCGCAACAGCAATGGACACAATCTGGCCGATATTCGTCGGTAACTTTTCCAAAAAGTTAAAACCGAAAGCCATCAAACCATAGTTCAAAGCGCCGATAACGACCAACCAATAACAAATCACTTTTAACATATCATTTCCTTTCATTTTAATGATTACGACTTCAAACTAACATACAAAACGGCAAATGGCAACATTAAAAAAATTAAACGCCCCAAAAAAGATTATGCGACCGACCACCGCACAAGATAAAAGCAATCCGGCACAGAGGCTGTCTTTTCGGGGCGCCCTGATACCTTAGTGCATTAAAAAACAGACGGCGGGAAAAAGCGGCTGTGCGCGATTTAACTTCTTTTGGGTCTGTAAAGAATCTTGCCTTGCTTGACATATTCTTTCAAGACTTTTTCCCCTTCGGCCGCGGCGATATTGCCATAAACGGCAACCCCTCTTTTTTTGAATTCATTTAGCCAGTCGGGCTTAAAGCCTTCATCAAAGCCGGTGATTTTCTCGACCCGATCGGACGGAACGCCGAAGTAAACTTCTTTAATACCCGACCACAAAATACCGCCCAAACACATAAGACAAGGTTCGGCCGTTACATACAATTTTAAATGATGACCCGACAAATCATAAGTCCCCAATTTTTCTTCTGCCGCGCGAATAGCATTCATTTCGGCATGATTGTGACTGCAAGAATTACGGACAACGCTGTTGGCCTCCTTTGCGATTAGGTTTCCTTTGGCATCATAAATCGCCGCCAAAAAAGGACCCGAACCACGCTCGATATACGCGGACAATTCTTGTTGTAATTTTGTGATAATCTTCCGAGCAAGCGCTAACTTTTCGGGGTTTATTTTTTCGTTGGAACAGACGCCGTCATCTGTGTTATACATTTCAAAGTCCTTTCTTTACTCAACTTTCCCGCAGACGGGCAAACGCCTATCGACCGGTGTATTTGCGGAAAATGGAAAAGTCCATCTTCACCTTGTGTACAATTCTCTGCCATACCAGCTCACCATTTTCTTTCATTCGAGCAAAGACCCTTCGGCTTTGTCCGTCGGATCCGCAAACCAGGTCCCTCACCGGCGGCAAAGGCTTCCCGTCAAGTGCATTTTTCACGCCGTTTGCAATCGCATTTGAAAACAGAATAGAAAAATCTGACCAATCCCTTGTATGCAGTTCATCCAACCCGTCATCACATTTCAAAAGGGCGTGTTCAATCCCGCCGATAGCCGTCTTTGTGCTTTCCGAAGCAGCATATTTTTTGGCCAAAAAGACCTCTCCGCGCTTACCCGGAAAATAGGAGGCGGGGAAATCTTCCGTGTGAACAAACTTGCTGAAATTATTGGCTGTTGTCAAAGTGCTGTCTTCCGCCGACGCGAAAGAAATCATCGTTGATTTTGAAACGCCCAAAGGCGCTTCCGGTGCGCACGCCACACACAACAATTCTTTTTGAATCCGAGCACGTTCGGCGACGGAAAAGCCCAACTCTTTCATCTTTTGTTGGATTTTTTCTTCGGTCCTTAAAAAAGTGTACGCACCATGACAATGCGCCACCACCGTCACCTGCCGCATACGCCGACACGCCTCGTCAACCGGCAACTTATTTCCGTTTTCGTCACAAAGACGCAACAAGAAAGCTTTTTCAAACAACTCATCCACATAGGCCGGAGAAAGCGTCTCTTTGTCCAAAACCTGCTCCACCATTCGACCGTCCGCATTTTGAAACACGTACTTATCGCCCGAAAATTTCGGATTGTGCTGATGATAAAAGTGATATTCAAAGGACGGAACATGATGGTCGATAAATAACTTTTTGCGAGCCAAACGGTCGTCGAATTTTTCTTCTCCGTATTCGCTGCGGCCGAAATTATAAATAACCGCATAAAGTCCGACTTTTTGCGTAATGCCGTTTTTTTGCAGAAATTTTTCAACATCCGACAAATAACCGTTGGCACTTTTATAGCTGTTTCGGCTATCCATTCCGGGTCTTTCTTTTGTTCCCGATCCGGTTAAAACCAAAACCGTCGGGACATCAACCGGCACGTCGCGGACAATTTGGAAACCGTGCGGATTTTCGGACGTTTTCTCGACACGCTGGCCGATGATGGCGCGACTGCTTGTCTCGCAAGTCGAAAGGTCCGCCGCCGTATTCCCGTCCTTGTTTTTCAAAGAAACATCAGCACCGACCGCCGTTAACCTTTGAGTGATTCTGTCATACCCCCCGTGCGCAGCACACATCAACGCGGTCCATCCCCACTTGTTTTGCACATTGACATCCGCATCATTTCTGATGAGCTTATCAACCGCCGCTGCATGCCCGTGATTCGCCGCCAAAATCAACGCCGTTGAACCGTTTTTGTTTCGGGTATTCACGTCGGCGCCGACCGAAAGCAGCTGGTCGATTTTCTCTAAAATTTCTTTTTGGGAATCTTTTTCCCAATGTATTTTCCCCCAAGTTTCTTTCCATGTTTTCATAAGCGTAATTGTATCACACTTTCCGGACGAAAGTCAAATTTAATTGCTTTTGTTTCAAAGCCTGCTCTTTCCCGACGACCTTAAAAACATCTTGAAATACGAAACGAAAAAGGTTAATCTGTGAAAATAAAGGGGAAAATATGTTATCAACCATCAAGTCAAAAATCATTGTTCTTACTTTTTCTTTGTTGCTGGTTCTGACCTGCATCCTAACGGGCGTGTCGGTTTATACTTTTCATCACAGCAAAGCGTTAATTATTGAAGGTAACAATTCATCCATTACCGCCTTTGAAGGTCAATTAAACAAAGAAATCGCCGAGTTGGAAAAAGAAGCTTCGGATTTGGCCGTAATGGGGGAAATTTATTATCGGAACGGAAAAGAACAAAAAACGGGGGAGTTTTTCACAAAACAATTATTGAAAAACTACCCGAATGCGATGGGAAACGGGATTTGGTTTGAACCGTATCTGATAAGAAAAGACCAAAAATCCAGCTGCATTCATGCACTTTGGAACGAAGAAGGAGAAATCGGCTTTCTGCCTTCCTGCGTTCGCGGGGACTATGATTATTTCAGCCGGAATTGGTACGCCGAAATTATAAGGGATTTAAAAGCGGGCAAAAAAATATCTTGGACCCGTCCCTACAAAAGCAGCGAAGTTGAATTTCTGATGACAACGGTCGGAACAGGCATTTACGACCAAGGAAAACTGGTCGGTATGGCCATGGTGGATTGGCAAATGGACAACATCTTAAAATCCATCCTAAAAATCAAACCGACCCCGAACAGCTTTGTCTTATTTGCCGATAAAACAAACGATTACATTATTGCAACAACCGAACCCGGCATCGACAACCAAAAATTGATGGGAAAATCTTTGCGCGATTTGGCTTGGTATTCGCCTTCGTTAAAGGAGGGTATCGTTTTCGAATATCGTGGTGTCCAATATATCCCCTACATCAAACAACTGGGGAACGGCCTGTTTTTAATTATCAACGTGCCGATGAAAGAACTGTTTTCCGAAGGCATTCGTCATTTGCACGTGGTATTGAGTGTGTTGCTGATTGCCTGTTTTTTGACTGTGGTGATTTTGTATTGGGTGTTGAAAGAGAACATCAATCGCCCCCTTGAAAAACTGACAAAAACAGCGCAAGAAATCGGGAAAGGAAATTTGGATTTGGCCATTTGCTTGGACCGTCCGCAGGAGTTGGCGCAGTTGGCAACTGTACTGAACAAAATGACGAAGGATGTAAAAGAACACATCATAAACTTGGCGCGGATTTCCCAAGAAAAAGAGAAAATAGAATCCGAATTGGCGATTGCGCATACAATTCAAACTTCGGCTCTGCCCACGGATTTTCCGCAAAACGAAGCGTTTGAGCTCATCGCGTCCATGACACCGGCGCGCGAAGTCGGTGGGGATTTTTACGACTTCTTTCCGTTGGATAAAACCCGTTATGCCTTTGTCATGGCGGATGTATCCGGCAAAGGAATCACGGCCGCCCTTTATATGATGTCGGCCAAAACAATGATTAAAAATATGCTACAAACCGGTTATCCTTTGGCCGAAGCGGTCGGCAAAGTGAACAAAGGCCTGTGCGACAATCACGCGCGCGGAATGTTTGTCACGGCCTTTATCGGTGTTTTGGATATAACAACGGGAAAAGTAGAATACGTCAGCGCGGGGCATTGTCCGCCCTTACACAAAACAGGAGAAAAATACAGCTTTATCGACGTGACGCAGAATCTGGTTTTGGGCATTCGGGCAAACTATGATTATGTTTCCGGATCGTTCAAGTTAAAGAAAAACGACCGTCTATTCCTGTACACCGACGGCGTAACAGAAGCGCAAACAAAAGACCAAAAACTGTATGACAAAACGCGACTGGAAAAGACATTAAATCAACCTGTTAAGACCGACACGCTGACCCACGTTCACAGCAGTATTCGTCGCTTTACGAAGGGTGCGGAACAATCTGACGACATCACCATGATGGAGATTACCTTCAAAGGAAAAGCGCGTTCTTAAAAAAAACGAACGTAATTTTACCGACACATCAGCCGAATTTTAATCGTGTTGTCTTTCGTCCACAAGGTTAAGCCACAACGGCGTACGTTTGGACGAAGCGATTTTATGGACCGGACGAACCGGCTCATTTTCATCCGGAGCGGGAAGCAAAGCCACGCTTTGGACCGCTTCCACACGCGCGGCCAAACTCCATACCGAACCGTTTGTGTAGGTTGACAAATCTCTGCGGCGATCCCTTGAAATCATCGCCACTTTTGGAAATTTCATATCGGTCTGTTTTTGGCCTTCATAGCTTTCGACAACCCCGTCTTGATAATGGACAACCATACCGCAATCGCCAAAAGCAAAGGCTTCAAACATCCCGTTGCTTATTCGTGAAATCAGGAAAGCGGGAACAGCGGTCGGCAAAGCGCCTTCTTTTTCGATTATCATTTTCGTTGTTTTAAAAACAATATCCGGCAAAAGTTCGTGAGAATTCAGGGCCGCCTCTTTCATTTTCTGTTTAAATGAATCGCCCCACGCGCGTTCACCCGCATCATCGACAATCATCGCCAGGGATGTAACGTCTTTGTTGGCACCGGTACGCACGAAAAGGACGTCCTTGCTATTGACCGGTGTTTGAGCATTTTCTTTGATTTCAAAATGGCATTTGTTCATAGTTGCACTCCTTTGACCGTTTTCCCCTTTTGCCCTTATTCTATCAGAAAATCCACCCTTTTGCAAAAGAAAATTTCAAAGCCAGATAACATCAAGAAAACGGGCCCCAAAGGCAACGCCCTTCAAAAAAACGGCCATAAAAAAACCACCGACTGAACGGCGGCGGCATGAATTGGTGGGCGAGTGTATGCTATTTTCGAACCAATAAAATGTCAGATTTAATAGTACTAACTGAACGAATTAATGCCTTAAAAAGTAAAATCAAAGAATATAAGCCATACCTTTTTCGATAATACAATTTCCGCAAGCGCTTACATTTTGATTTTTCACTTGCCTAAAAAGTAAAAATTGTTTAAAATCAATCTCAATGTATTATGTTGAATTTACAGAGAAAGGGAACCTTCAATGAAATATTCCAAAACAGCTATTACCGAATTAACCAAACGTTACAAACAAGTTTTGAAAAAGTGTGCACTGTTTAATGCTGCAATTTTGATGGGCGTTATGACTGTCGCTTCGACAAACGCCAAAGCGAACGATTGGATTACGATTGATGGACAAATGTTTAGTCCAACCGGTTATTATTATTCAGGTAAAGCATCAGGATCAACATTAGAGGTAGATTATTTCACATCCCTAGGTGCTCATAATACCCATTCCATCCCTTATTGGAATTATACAGCTTCTGGAAAGACTGCGGTGACACTGACCGGCGGAACTTTCACAGTAAATTACGCTGGCAACGACAGAAATGGTCCCTTATGGGCAAAAGGTGGTACATTAGAGGTAACAGGACATGAATTAGCGCTTGAACAGGTATCCAATTTGACACCTTCTTATATCGCACCGGAGGTTGTTTTTAAACTTAAAAACGGTGCAATACTTGAGGTAAAATCATACAGCTCTGTTGTTATCAATGAAAATGATTCCATCGATAATGGTCAGATATTTGGGGCTGGTGGTACCATAACATTTGCGGGCGGTACGCATACATTAGGCAATGATTCGTGGATTTATGGGAATGCCTTTTTTGACCCAAAATTTATTATAACAGGTGGAACTGTTAATATTGTAGAGGGAACACAGTTTACAGCTAACGCTAATGATGATATCAGCGGTGGGTCAATCAATGCAACCGGCGGCAAAATTTGGATTGAAAGCGACCATACACTGCAGAATAATTCTGTTATTGCTGATGCGGTTGAATTATCTGTTGCCGCAGATACAGTTCTTACAGTCGCCGGAAATGCTGTTGTTAATGTAAATGGAAATGATGTTATCAGTGGGGCTATGCTGAATTTAGACGGAGGCACTTTGTCTTTTAATGGCGGAGATCATGTCCTTTATAATAACTGGATTGCTGATGGTAAATTGATTATAACGGACGGATACCTTAACACCGTTGATGCATCTATGATAGGTGGCGTTTTAGATGTAAGAGGAGGATCAGCTGGTATTACCGCACGATACAACGATTCTGCACTTGTAACAAATGGTGTGGGCATTAAAACCGCAGCCGGAACAACTTTGGATTTGGAAGCTGATAACGGTTATAAAGTCACCCTTGGTACCGGAATGTCTTTGGCGGGCACTACAAACTTAAACGGTGGAGAAATTGCTTTAGTTACAAAGGAAGCAATCGCTTCTTTTGCTGACGCTGCTGATTTGAATATTTACAGCGATACAACGCTTTCTTTTGCAAACGATAGAATCGATACAGTTTCATTTACAAATACAATCAATAATGCAGCGGCATTTAATTTAGCATTGGACATTAATGCCACAGAATCATCCTTAACAGCTGATAAAATCACGGCGGATTTAACCGATACTTCAAAACCAGTATATTTATCGGGATTGAACTTTATGGATGATAGTTCTGAAAGTGGTTCTGTTCAAATTGCAGATGGTGATTTAAAAAGCGTTTTGGTGTTAAAAGACAGCATTGACACAGGCATTTATACCTTCGCAGAGTATGATAATACAACTGGTATCCTGAGTTTTTCTGATCCGGTATCTTGGACAAAAAGAACCAACGGAATGAATAGTGCTTATAAATGGACAAAGGTAAATACGGGTATTATGCCGGTTGATTGGAACGCAACAACATTCTATGTTGATATTTTGAAAAAGAGTTATATGGATAATAATAAGAAAATCCATGACTTTAAATACACATGGAACGATTCAACAAGAGAATTAACAGTTACCAATGATGACGGTACATCTTTGGTACTTACTAAAGGTCAAAAAATTAGCGATTCTTCTAATATTTATGTCGGTGATTATATCGGAAATGCCGATGGTGCGTTTATTGCCAGTTCAGATAATAAAGCAGATGCTATAACAGGTGATTTTGTCGGTAATAAAAATACAGAAAACGGCGGTGCCATTACTAATAATCAAACGACCATTGATCGCATCGCGGGCAGCTTTATCGGTAACTCTGCAACCGGCAAATTCGGTGGCGCAATTTATAATAAATCAGAAGGATCGGTTATTGGCTCTGTGACCGGTGATTTTGTGGGCAATTATGCCAATTATGGCGGTGCTATATACAACAGTGATAACAGTGAAATTGTGTCCATAGTCGGTGATTTTATCGGAAATTCAAGTAATTCCAGTGGTGGTGCAATTGGTAATTCCGGCACAATCGGTTCTGTAAGAGGAAACTTTATAAACAATTTCGCTGGTGCTGATGGTGGTGCAATTTATAACTCTATACAAAACACATCTATTGTTGCTAATGGCCAATTCGTTAGTAATAAAGCTACAAATGGCGGAGCTATCTATAGCGTTGGTAGTGCTACAGTTTCCGGTGACTTTTTGGGCAATAAGGCTTTAACGGCAGGTGGTGCCATTTATACCAATGGATCACTTGGAACCACTCGTGTAGTTGATTCATCTTTTATCGGAAATATCGCACCCGAAGGTGCGGCCATCTATGCAAAATATGGTGTTGTAGACGTTGTTGCACAAAACAAAGATACTGAATTTACAAACAACAATTCGACAGGAACCGCCGGCGGCAGCGGTTATGGTATCTATAATAATGCGTCCACACACTTTAGTGCAGCCCAAAATAAAACGCTCACGATTAACGACAAAGTTTATTCAACGGGCAGCATAAGCATCAACGCCGACAAATATAATGGCGGTAATGTCGTTTTCAATGACGAATTTACGCAAAGCGGAAAAACCTATATTCATCCGGGTGTTGCCGAATTTAACGGTGCAACAAATCTTGCCGGTTTAACAATAATGGGTTCGGGTTCAACGATGAAGGTTGGTCCTACGGCCACATTAAATGCAACCTCAACAGACGTTACTTACGGCGGTACGCTTGATGTCGGTACAAACTCTGTCAATTTGGGAGAAGCAACTGTTTATGGCTCTCTTAAACTTGAAATTACCGATATTGCAGAAGGTTCAACAACCTATACAGGCGGACAGATTAATGCCGATAGTTTGAAGTTGGGTAGTAATTCAACGTTATCTTTAACGATTGCACCGCATTTAATTGATGTAAAAACATCAACCGGTGCGCTTGACATTATCAATGTCACCGGTGCAACAACGGGACAATTTGCCGAATTGGAAGCAAACAATCGTTATAAAATAACCACAGAAGATGATGGTAAGTTTGTTATTACTCAACTTGCTTCTGTGGCGGAAGTTATTCAAGAAGGTGGTGGAACAAGTGACGAAATTAATGCCGGTGTAACTTGGGATCAAATAAGACTAAATGACAGAACAAAAGCCGCAGAAATGCAAAGAATCTTGAATAAGTTGTCTCAGAATGATGCAGCAAGTTATGTTGATGCATTGGCAAAAGTGGCTCCGACAGATTCAATGGCCGTTGTCGGCACAACCCAAGACCTTAATGACCTTATCGGTGAACAGGTTGCTGCAAGATTAAGCGGACAAGGAAGAAGCGGTGGTGATGTCTTTGAAAAACGCGGTGCATGGGCTCAAGCACTTTATAGCCACGCGAAAAAGGATAACACGGCAAAAGATAGCGGATTTAAGGGAAAGACAAAAGGTATCGCATTTGGGCTTGATGGTGATGTCAACAAGAATGTAACAATCGGTATCGGCTACGCTTACAACAATACAGACGTTGACTCACGCGGGTCGGATACTACTGTTGACGGACACACGGTCTTTGCTTATGCAAAATATCAACCGTCAGATTGGTATGTACGTGGCATGTTGGGCTTTGGTTATGGCCAATATGAAGAAAAAGCAAATATTTCCGGTATTGGTAAAAAAGCCAAATATGATGTGTATAACTATGCGACCAGAGGATATGTCGGTTATGATTTGCCATATGGCTTTACACCAGAGGTTGGTTTAAGGTATACATTCATCAAACAAGACAGTTACACCGATACATTGAGCCAACATGTAAAGTCTGATGATATTGATGTCTTGACGGCATCGTTGGGAATGAACTATTCAACAACGGTAAAGACAGCCGGAAAAGCTTGGTCGCCAAAGGCCTATGTGACATTAACTTATGATATCTTAAGTGATAATTCAAGAGCACAAGTTAATGTTGCGGATAGCGTTTACAGCGTTAAAGGCGGAAGACTTAATCGTTTTGGTGTAGAAACCGGTTTAGGTGCTGAAATCAGCTTGGGCGCATGGGATTTGTCGGCTGAATATGATTTCGGTGCACGTCGCAATTATGTCAACAATACCGGTATGTTGAAAGCAAAGTATAACTTCTAATCTTGTGATAATAAAAAGGCCCTGCCTAACCGGCGGGGCTTTTTGTTCATACCCAAATAAAAAAGCCACCAATTTGATGGTGGCTGTAGTAAATGGTGGGCGAGTGTATGCTATTTTCGAACCAATCAAATGTCAAATTTAATGATTTTGGCTGAACAAATTAATGCTGTAAAAGATAAAATTAAAGAATATAAATCATATCTTTTTCGATAGTGCAACTTTTCGATTAAGTGTCATTGATGTCATTTAATGGATAAATTTTTTGTTTAGAAACATTTTAATGGTTTGCTTTTTCCAGCAAAAAATCAAGTCAGTTTTGGATCCGATGGACGCAAGAAGAATGATACAATTATAAGAAACAATCATTTACTGAAGAATCTATTAAAGTCCGGGGAGAAACTAAGCTCCAAACACCAAGCACCTCCACTTTTTTTGTCATACTTATTGTGTCTTAAAGGTACACCATAGGCTACTTTCAATGCAACATCATACGGAAGTTGGATACGCAAACCGGCACCGGCAGAGTGTAAAATATCACTTTTATTTCCCCCCCCTTTTCCCCTATACGGATAAAGTGCTGCATAATCCGTAAACACAAACGGACGGACATATTCATCACTGCGATAGACTTTATCGCCAATGTTGATTTTTTCGGGAGCAATCGGGAAATAAACTTCTGCACCAAGTTGATATCCGGATTTGGCTGTTACCACTCCCTGCGAATAACCGCGTACCGTACCGTATCCGCCGACAGACATTTGATCGGCATAGGGAACAACATCTTTATGAATATACTGATAATTGCCGCGGAAATACCCTAAAATACGGTATCCGAAATCATGTAATCGAGTGGCACTTCCTTCAAATTTCCAATAGTCAATTCTGTCTTGATACCAAGGTGCAGCATACGAAACACTCTGTGCCAAATACCAAATACCGCTGTCGGTATCATGACGATAACCGAGACCAACTTTAAGTTCCGGTATTTTATCTTTATACAAATCTTTGTCATCAAAGCTCGTAACTGCATGTTTATAGGTATATGAAACCGTCCCGTTTAATTCGTCATGCAATTCACGAATAAAGGGATGGGTGTAATAAATAGAGTAATTTTGTGAACGACTTTCAATATTGAAATCTTGATACCCACCATGTCCTATTTTCGCCTTATTATATGAAAATGATACACCGACACGACCATCATATTTATTAACAGGAATATTATAATCAACAAAGGGTGTCATTGAATAACGGTTAGCATAAATACCGGCTGATAATCTGTCGCGATATCCAAAAAGACTGTCATGAGCGGCAACTATTCCGGCACGGTTTTTACCAATGGTATCTCGACCAAAATTGTCCGTAACGGCTGTAAGGTGGTATGGTGCTTTTTCTGTGGTCTTAATAACGACATCAGTCGTGCCTTCTTTTTGACCAGGATTCAAATCGCCAGTAATCATGATGCCATCATTGTAGCGATTGTATATCATTATTTTATTTTCAAGCTCTTGAATGTTGAAAATTTCGCCCTCTTTCACATCTAAGCGGTCTATAATATGCGATTCCTTTGTCCAACGGCACTCCTCAATTGTGATTTTACCCACTTTACCTTCCATTATAGCTATCTGTAACGTACCGTTTTCAACGGTTTGTTCGGGCAAATATGCACGTGCCGTAACAAAACCTTTATCAAAGTAAAGTTCGTTGATTTTTTCAACCAATTGTTTTATGTCGGCCATTGTTAAATTGGTCTTTTCGTATTCATTAACAATATCGTCAATTTCTTTCTGGGTTAGAATCTGACTTTCCGGGATTTCAATTTTTTCGATATAAACCCCCTTGGTTTTATATTCCGAAGGTTTTGCCTTTTCGGTTGATTCTTCGCGTTTTGGGGTTTGTTTTTGGTCTTTTTGCTCTTCTTTTTTCTGATGATTTTGATAATCGCGCAATCCCCGTCTTTCTTGTTCAAGACGTCTTGCATCCTCAATATCTTGTTGCTGCACCGTACCGATTTGCTGAACAACATTTACCGGAATTAATTGTGCCAATGCGGCAGAATGAATGATAAACGCCGATAAAAGACTTGTTGTCAATGCTAATAGAGTTCTTCTCATATTCATAATCCGATATGGTCTAAATAATAATTGATGATACAAACAAATTTTACCAAATTCAACAGAAAATCAATTTCCAGGCAAAAATCACACATAAAATGCTAAAAACATCTTGAAAAATTGAATAAAATGATATACTATACCCCTGCCTAAGTGGAGTTTTGCAAGAAATACCTTTGTTGCACTTAAGGCAAAATAGATAAATTGCCGGATGTTAAGGACTTACAATGAAACGTAAAAACGCCAGGCCCAAAAAGAGCCTTCAAGCCCCTAAATCGCAAGAAAGTGTATTTTCGTTGCTCCCCAAGGTTGTGCCCCTTATTACCACCTACAGTATGATGTTTTTAAACATCACGCCGGTTTTTGCCTCTGATATTACCGGAGTGCAAGGCAATAATGGAGTCTATGATATTGATGCGGCAAAAATTTCCGGAACAACAGGTTTCAGACAATATACGAATTTTACTCTTGATAATGGTGATGTGGCGAACCTGCGCTTTAATCAGGGATACAATAAATTTGTAAATTTGGTGGACAATCAGATTAACATCAATGGTGTCGTTAATACGGTTAAAAACAATGCGTTTTACAACGGGCACGCTATTTTTGTTTCGCCGAA
>Ga0310690_10004471_pt1 | contig 19816 bp, 13 predicted proteins | sample AusTroGonzalo_MG_2_FD_207661 | JGI IMG/M metagenome (GOLD analysis project Ga0310690, IMG submission 207661) | Bovine rumen microbial communities from tropical cattle in Woodstock, Queensland, Australia - Gonzalo_04 (v2) (version 2) | ecosystem: Host-associated > Mammals > Digestive system >...
TCCTTCGCGGCGGTTCACTCGTAGGCAAGCAGATGCTCGACATGCTCAACCAGCAGGGCCTGAGCCTGCTCGTATATAACGACACCACACTGACCACCCACACCGACCGCGGAGTGCGCGATCTGCTCAATCTGCTCGCCGAACAGCCCGAACGGCTCAAGGGAGCCATCGTAGCCGACAAGCTGATCGGCAAGGCTGCTGCAGCGATCATGGCTGCCGGAGGCGTCGTGGAGGTGCATACGAACCTCATCTGCACAGCAGGACGCGAACTGCTGGAGAAAGAAGGCATCAAGGTTTTCGCCAGGGAAGAGGTTCCGCAGATCCTTAACCGCGACCGTTCGGGACAATGCCCGTTTGATGCCCAACTGAACGAGATAGAGAGCATAGACGAGTGCGTGAAGGTATTACAGAACATGCCGGCAAGACTATGAAAACCAATCACCTTCTGCGAACGGTACGCATCGTTCTCGCCACGTTCTTTTACCTGACGGTGACGCTGCTGTTCCTCGGCATAGGCTGGCAGTTCAACCTATGGATGGGCTGGGTGGCGAAGGTGCAGTTCCTGCCGGCGCTGATGGCTTTGGACTTTGCCGTGCTGGCCGGACTGATTGTTCTGACACTCATCTTCGGCAGGCTCTATTGCAGCGTGATCTGTCCGCTCGGGGTCATGCAGGATATATTCGGCTGGCTGGGCAAGAAACAGAAGAAGAAGAACCGCTACAGCCACTCGGCGGAGAAACGCTGGTTGCGCTACAGCGTGTTAGCGGTGTTCGTGGTCTGCCTGATAATAGGCTTTGCACCGGTCACGACCCTGCTTGCCCCGTACTCCGCCTACGGCAGGATAGTCAACTCGCTGTTCCGGCCGCTGTACGATTTGCTCAATAATGCACTCGCGGCATTGGATGCCCGCTATGAGTGGTTCGTGTTTACGGATGCGGAGATATGGATGCGCAGCGTGACGACGTTCGTCACGGCATTGCTGACACTCGTTGTGCTGGCTGTTCTCGCCTGGCGCAACGGCCGCACCTACTGCAACACCGTTTGTCCGGTAGGCACCATCCTGTCGTTCTTCGCACGCTTCTCCCTGCTGCGCGTGCAACTGGACAAGTCGAAGTGCAAGAACTGCTCGCTGTGCGAGAAGAACTGCAAGGCTGCCGCTATTGACTACAAGGCCGGAACGGTCGATTACTCGCGCTGCATTGCCTGCGGCGACTGCCTGCCGCAGTGCAGGCATGATGCGCTGCACTATAGACCGGCTGCAATGCACCCCACGCGAGCAAAGCTCTTTGGGGACCCCGCTGTGCCTAAAAGACCGCAGACTGCGTCTGCTGAAAGAGAGGCGGCTGACAGCCCTGACCTCAGCCGCCGTGCCATGCTGACCGGCGCAGCCGTTGTGGTCGGCACAGCAGCCATGGCACAGACGAAGATAAAGGTGGACGGCGGTCTGGCGGACATAGAGGACAAGAAAGTTCCGCAGCGCAAAACGCCGCTTACTCCGCCGGGTTCGCTCTCCGCGCGGAACATGCAGCGCCACTGTACGGCATGCCAGCTGTGCGTGAGCGCCTGTCCGAACAATGTGCTGCGTCCCTCATCCGACCCCTTGCGGTTCATGCAGCCGGAGATGTCCTTCGAGCGCGGCTACTGCCGGCCGGAGTGTACCCGCTGTTCCGAGGTTTGTCCTACGGCGGCCATCCAGCCTGTCAGCCCCGAGGACAAGACCGCCATACGGGTAGGTCATGCGGTGTGGATAGCCGACAACTGTATTCCTGTGGCCAACGGCGACCATTGCGGTGCCTGTGCACGCAAGTGCCCGGCTGATGCCATCCAGATGGTGGATTATACGACAGCCGACGGACGAACCGTGCAGGTGCCGGCGGTGGATGCCGAACGCTGCACCGGCTGTGGCAAGTGCGAGAACCTGTGCCCGGCAAGGCCGTTCAGCGCCATCTATGTGGAGGGATATGCGGTGCATGTCGTTTAGGGAGTGAGCGATTAGCGAGTTAGCGAATTAGGGAGTTAGCGTTTAGCGATTAGAGATTATGGACCGAAGAGATTTTATCAAACATACAACAGCTGCCATAGCCGGCACATCGGTCTTGCTGAGTGCGTGCAAGAAAGGCAAATCAACGGTCATCCCCGGGGATGCATCGGAATCCGAAGGGAAGATGACCATGCGCCGTAACCCGAACACGGGCGATGTGGTGTCGCTGCTGGGCTACGGGATGATGCGTCTGCCGGTAGTAGGGCAGGGTTCGGCGCGCGAGACACCCAATGCACCAATTGACCAGGAACTGGTGAACGAGCAGGTTGATTACGCCCTGGCGCACGGTGTCAACTACTTCGACACGTCGCCCGTATATTGTCAGGGCAGGTCGGAAGAAGCAACAGGCATCGCACTCGCCCGGCACCCGCGCAATACGTATTTTATTGCCACCAAACTGAGCAACTTCTCGCCCGAGGCTTGGCCGCGGCATGAGTCGATGGCGATGTTCGAGCGTTCGCTGAAGTACCTGCAGACCGACTATGTCGATTACCTGCTGCTGCACAGCATAGGCGGCGGTTCGCGCGGCAAGGATGCCTTGGAGACGTTCAACGGTCGGTACATGGACAACGGCATACTGGACTGGCTCGTGGAGCAGAAGCAGAAAGGCCGTATCCGCAACCTGGGTTTCTCCTACCACGGCGATATAAGCATCTTTGACATGCTGCTGCGCTGGCACGACGAGGGCAAGTACCACTGGGATTTCGTGCAGATACAGCTCAACTACCTCGACTGGCACTATGCCAAGCGCAACAACCCGCGCAACACCGATGCGTCCTACCTGTACGCCGAACTGCATAAACGCGGCATACCTGCCGTGATCATGGAGCCGCTGTTAGGCGGACGGCTCGCCAAGCAGCCGGCGCATATCCTGCGCGAGATGAAGCGGATGGATATCAACGCTACGCCTGCCGAATGGGCGTTCCGGTATGCGGGCACTCCGGAAGGCGTGCTGACCGTGCTGTCCGGCATGACCTATACCGAGCATCTGGCGGAGAACTGCAGGACCTATTCGCCTCTGCGGCCCATAACGCCGGAGGAGGATGCGATGCTGATGCGTCTGGCGGATGCCATCTGCTCGCTGAACGCTGTGCCCTGCACCGCCTGCAACTACTGCATGCCCTGTCCGTACGGCATCAACATTCCGGCAGTGTTCAGCTATTACAATACCTGTCTGGCAGAGGGAATAATCCCCTCGGGCAACACCTCCGACAGCGCGTTCCGCAAGGCACGCAAACGCTGGCTGATCGGCTATGACCGTCAGGTGGAACGCCTGCGCCAGGCGGACCATTGCATAGGTTGCGACCACTGTCTGCCGCATTGTCCGCAACGCATCCATATCCCTGAGGAAATGCAGCGTATCGACGATTTCGTCGAGCAGCTCAAGCAATCATAAATTTGAAATTTTGTACGGCTTTAGCCAATCGTTCGAGGCAAAGCCGAGATAAGAAATCTTGAAATTTTGAAATCTTGAAATTTTAAATCATAAACAGTATGTTAGGAACTTGGGAAATTATCCTAATTGCACTCGTTATTCTGCTAATCTTCGGCGGCCGTAAAATCCCCGAACTGATGCGAGGCATGGGCAAAGGTATCAAATCGTTTAAGGACGGCATGAACGGCAAGGACGAAGAGACGAAAGAAGAATCGAAGGAAGAGGTGAAGGACGAAGTGAAAGGTGAAAAGTAAAAGGATGCCGGAGAACCTGAGTTTTTGGGATCACCTGGATGAACTGCGCAGTGCCTTGCTCAAGTCACTGTGCGCATGGCTGGCGGCCAGTGTTGCGGCGTTCTGCTGCAAGGATTGGCTGTTTGCCTTTCTGATGCGTCCGCTTGGCGGGCAGCAACTGATCAATATAGATGTCACCGCGCCGTTCGTGACCCATGTTCAGGTGAGTCTGTGCATAGGATTTGTGCTGGCACTGCCGCTGATTGTATGGTGGCTGTACGGCTTTGTGGCGCCGGCACTGTATCAGAATGAGAAGCGCTATTCGGTCATCTTCCTGCTGGCATCCGTTCTGCTCTTTGCAGCAGGTGTGGCGCTGAACTACCTGCTGATCTTCCCACTTTCCTTCCGATTCCTGAGCATGTACGAAGTCAGTCCGCATGTGGTTAATCAGATCAGTCTGAGTTCGTACATATCCCTCCTGCTGGTGCTGTCGATCATGATGGGACTGCTGTTCGAGGTACCGGTGCTGACATGGCTGCTCAGCAAGCTGGGGATCCTCCGCCGTGAGCACCTCAAGCGCTATCGCGGCCATGTGCTGGTAGCTATACTGATTGTTGCCGCAGTGATCACGCCCACGGGCGATCCGTTCACGCTGATGCTTGTAACAGCGCCGGTCTATCTGCTTTATGAACTGAGTATCCTGATCATCCGTTAATCCGGCAGTCAGGGTACAAGACGATTGATCCCGCCAACAAGGCGGGATCGGTGTGTCGTGTGCCGGAGCGGATGAACGACAGTTTACATGAAATTGACGGGGTGTAGTTCGCCGTTGCGGATTTCGTAATAGCCGGTGAGGAGGTGGCTGTAGTAATGCCGGTCGATCTTGCCGACAATGTTGATCCGCAGCTGTTCGGTCTCCAGGCGGTAGCCTTCGATGTGCAGTCCGGACGGGAGGAACGACGCCATCAGGCTGTCCAGACGGCAAAAGACTTCCTGTTCCGTTTCCCGGATGCCGTCTGCCAGCACCACGTGAGCCACCAGCGGGCTGTCTTCGGCTGCCAACCGGCATGCCAGCGCATCTTTGACGGCAGGGTCTTCCCGCAGCCGGTTGGCTATGTCGAACTGATAGACTTTCTCTCCGCCGTCCGCCTCTACGTACTGTGCCATACGGCCGTAGATATAGAGTTTGCCGTTCCGGTCCAGCAGTCCGAGGTCTCCGGTGTGCAGCCAGCCGCCTTGCAGCCGGGCTTTGTTCTGCTCGGGATTATTGACATACCCGATGGTGAGGGAGTCCGTCTTGACGCGTATCTCTCCACGTTGCTCGTAGCCGAGTTCCTTGCCCTGTTTGTCAAAAATGCCAACCGTGACGCCCGGGAACGGTGCGCCCACGCACACCACCGGACGGGAGTAGTCTTTGTCAAAGCCTGCCGGCTCATAATCCACTGTGCATACGGAGAATGTCTCGCTGAGTCCGTAGCCCGATGTGAGTGCCACCGTGCTGCCGCAGGCCTGCATGACCTCATTGATGTGCTGCAGTGCTTGCGGTGTGCAGCCTTCGCCACCCATTATGGGGAATCGGAAGAAACTCAGGTCAGGACGCTTGCCGCTTTGGATAAGCCGGTCGATATGCCTGATCAGGTACACCCAGTTAGAGCCGGGGGACAGTGCAATCTGTGGTCGGAAAGTGAGGATGTTCTTGATGTATTGTTCGGCAGACAGTCTCGGGTCGAGATAGACGGTCATGCCGCGGTAGAGAGGTGCAATCACCAGCACAAAGAAGCCCGTACACACAAAGGGCGGCAGCTGGCAGTAGGATGTTGTTCCTTCGCGGAATGGTGTACCTTTCATGTTGAATGCCAGTGCATTGCGGAACATGGATATCATCCCCTCATCGCTTATGGCAATCTGGTTGGCTACTCCCTTGCCGGACGTGCCTGACGAGCAGAAGATGAACGCGGGTTTGCCTTTCACGGGGGCAGCCTCCAGCGGACCGTCGTACTGCCCGAAGCGGAGAATGGCGGCATCGGCAGTAATGTATTTGGCTCTGTGCCGCGAGCCCCAATGCTTCAGGTTGTTCAGAGGCGATGCCACCAGTTTGAGCGGATAGCTCATAGAGCGTGTAGCCGACAGGATGACCACATGCTTGAACTGCTTGCGCTGAAGCGTTTTGCGTATCGTTGTTTCCATCCCGTCGAATACGAAGGCGACGCGGCTCTTGCCTACCATCGAGTCCAGCGCTTCGGGGGTAACCATCAGATTGGGCAGGTTGGCAGTCACACCCGTCATATCCGCAGCCAGCATGATATATATGAACTCCGGCAGGGACGGACCGAACAGCAGCAGTTCGTCACCCTGTTTGAGTCCCATGCCCTTGATGACGCGTCCCCATATGCGCACCTGCTCCACCAGCGTCTGCCGGCTGATGTGGCGTCCGAAGTACACAAGGGCATCGTGCCGGTTGCCGTCGGACAGGATGCCTTGCTCCAGGAATTTCCACAGCGTCTGGTTCGGAAACTCCTGATTCAGGATGTCTTCGTATCCGTCGGCGTAGAACTGCTTCCAGCGCATTTCTTCGGAGGGGAGTGGGGTATGGGGAATTTTATCCATATGAAGTCTGACGGATTATCTATTGAACGGATTTGTACGGCCGGCGCATGTCTTCGGGGTTCTCATACAGCGCCATGATGAGTTGCCCGACAAAGGCAATGATGAAGTGCGGTTTCAAGCCGCCGTCGGGTATGAATCGCATCGACGGTACGGCCAGCATGTGCACCAGGGGATTACGCCCCTCGTTGCTGATGGTGCGGTACAGGTTGTATGCTAGAGCAAAAGGAATCATGTCGTCTGCCGGGCTGTGTGCCAGATACACGGAGTGGGCCGGAGTCCAGTCGTCGAGGTTGTTGTATCTTTTGAGGCAAGCCAGCCATGCGCGCAGTTTGGGACAATCGGTATCAATCTTACCGTCCGCAGTGAGCATATCCGGGGCGTACACCTGGTCAAACGACTTCATCTTTTGGAAATAAGGATCCGTCAGTTGCGGATAGTGGTGGCTGACGGCCTCCAGGAACGTGAGTGCACGTCCGTTCACTCGGAACCTGGTGTCCTGATACCATTGGGGTACAAACTCTTCGGGCTTGTATCCGCCCAGTTGTGAGGGAGTGAATGCTTTGAAGTACGCTAACAGCAGAATGAAGTTGACATCGATGTCTTCCGGATGCCGGTATAAGAAGTTCATTAGCTCAGGCATGTGAGCGGCTCCTTCTGCGGAGAAAGTGGCCCGCAGCCGTATGGCATCCTTGAACCATTGCGGCGCCTCGGTGTCGTACCAATTGGCAAACATCAGGGTGGGTAAAGCGCCCTGCGAGCTACCCCAGTTGGTGGTGTATCCTTCCGGAGCGAGGCTGACGCCGTGCTGCTGCATGATCTCAAGCGCGGCCACGATGCAGTCCGCCAGCTGGCGTGCCATGTGGAGAGCCGATCCGCCGCCGTCGGATTCAATGCCGTAGTTGATGCCCCACTTCTGCAGGTCGGGCTCAATGACAACCGAATCCCACAAGACTTTAAGCGGCATGAACATCAGGGTTTTGGACGGCGCCCATTCCTCGTGGAAGAACGCCTGATGCATATGTAGTGAGATGGTTTTCGCCTGATGGGGTGTGCCTTCCGCCCGGTTGGCAAGGAACGTGACGCGACCTGACAAGAGTATATCGCGGCCATCGACAGCCTGACTGCGGTAGGTGAAGGTAACGCTTCGTATCTCCCAGCAGCGTTTGGCAAACCGTCCGCGTCCGCATTCCTTGGCAAAGCGCCGGTCCAGACGGGGCAGGTGAGAGCACACCTTGGTTTTGAGCGCGGCCTTCATACCTATCAGGGCTAAGGGATTGAGGCTCTTCAGCAGGGCCATGAACGAAGGAGACCCCAGGGCATTGACGAATTCGCCGGGCGTGTAACCGCTATCTGAAAGGATACTCTCCAGTGTTTGATTGGAGAGTTTCCATGGTTTGGTATCTATATTTTTGTCTTGCAATTCTGCGTTGTGTGCTATCCGTCTGCAAAGTTACTACTTTTTTCTGAAAAATGCAAATTTTATGACGATTTTTATTCATATATTCGCAGATTGATGCATCTCTCACGCGCAAACAAGTAGTAATAATATGAGAAAATAGCAAAATCTCTTGCATATGTCAAAAAAAAGCAGTAACTTTGTAGTCTCAAAAATTGATACGATATGCGAAAGTTAGTTTTATTCCTCACGGCTGCGCTGTTGAGCACAGCCGGCCAATTGTTTGCGCAAGAAGAGTTGCCCCAATGGGCAAATGATCTGATGGCTCAGAATCCTAAACTCATTGATTCCATCTATTATTTCGAACCGGATGCAGCCGGGCCTTCCACGCGCACGTATGTTGTATATTATCATCAGCCTATGAAGCACGCTCAGCCGGACGGTGAGCAGTTCCCTTTGCGCGCGTTCATTACGGTCTTCAAGGACACGGACCCGACCAAGGCAGTGAACCATATTTATGCCTCGGGCTACAATCTGGATGATGAGGACCGTCCCGACTCCGCCTTTGTGGCCGACAAGAATGCCTGTTCGGCAGAGATTGCATGGCGCTATCATGCCAATTATATCCAGTTGGAGCACCGCTATTTCCAGTTCTCCGCACCGGCAGAGTGCTGGACCCGGCTGGATGACCTGCGGGCAGAAGAAGCCGCTGCGGATTTCCACAATCTGTTCGATGCGCTCAAAAAGGTGCTCAAAGGCAAGTGTGTCATGAGCGGTGTCAGCAAAGGCGGTATAACGACGCTCCTGCAGCATAAGTTCTATCCGAACGACATGGATATCTATGTGCCTTATGCCGCGCCATTCTTCGACTCCGACCGCGATCTGGAAATGCAGAAGTACTGGTACAGTACAGGCTGGAGCCAAGAGTTCCGGGATATGTTCATGGCCGTCCGCAAGCAGGGTATCTACAACCAGAAGACCATCCTGCCTATCTATGTGAAGATGAACGGCAGCGCCGAGACCGATGGCAGGGCCGATACCCTCCTGTGCCAGTATATGCTGGCTGTTGCTTCTTTCGGCATCAACGAGCATTCCTATAGCGATACCGCCACCATCCGCAAGCAGATCAGCCAGAACGCGACTATCCTGCACTCAAAAGGCATACAGGACTACTGCGATACCGTATATGCCTATATGCTTGACAAGGGAAAGCTCAGCCTTGCGGATTTCCCGAAATGGATTGATACGCTGCGCAAGTATCCCGACTCGAAACAGGTGCCGGTACGCTATCGTCGCCGCACTGCTACACGGCCTTTCGGTATCACGTACAGCCAGTGGGTGGAAAGCGATTCCGTTCAAGGCGAGGCCTATGAATACCAGTCGAAATGCGAGTTGGGCTTTTATGACTATCGTTTTGACCTGATTATCGAAGACCCGGCTGATGCCAAGCAGTATAATGACTATTGGGTGCAGCATGCCGGTTGTATGCGTGATTTTACTAATCCGTATTACCGCAACCTCACTTTCAATCCTACGCTGTATAACGAGACGATGGCGGCTACGCAAAGCGCGACCAAGCCTATCGTGCTTATCTATGGTCTGGATGATGACTGGACGGGTGCTGCGGTGAAGGACCGGTATATCAACGGCACGACTGTACACAAGTTCATTCTGCCTGCACAGAACCACCTTGTGCGATTCTCCTCGAATACCGACAAGGCGCAATGCGATGCCATCCGCAGTATCCTGGACGGCGTTCTGTCTTCTCCGCAGGGCTTCGAGAATGAGACTTCCTCTTCCCTTCAGGGAGGAGATAAAGGGCGTCTTGTCTTCCGCGACGGTCAGATACTCATCCTCCGCGGCGACAAGGCCTACACCATAATGGGTCAAGAAATAAAATAATCCTATAACCAACAAGTTAGTAGATAATGCGGTGTCTGTATCGGCGGCACGAAGATGAACAAAGTTCTTACTTCGTGCCGCTGAGGATACCGCTGTCCTTGTCTTCGTTGTTGATGCGTTTGCCGCCTTCGCCGCGCCTGGTGCCGAAATCGAGGTTGCAGTGGAAATTGAGGATCAGCGTCTGACGGAAGTCCTTCATCTCGGCGTGCTGCGTGTTCGGCGCGAGGGCTGACAGGTCTTTCGTGTCGGTGCTGTAGCCCTTGACGGAGAACGGATTCATCATCATTACTCGGAATCCCCATTTGTCTTGATTATAGCCTGCACCTATCGTGTGGTAGAACTCGCCGTACTCCAGCGTCTCGCCCCATAGGTTATTGCTGCGTGTGGTCACGTCGCCGAAGAACTTCCATCCGTTGTACATACCCATCACACTGGCACGCACGCCGGGGTTGAAGTGCGTGTGCGTGTAGCGGTTGCCTTGACTCACGTAGTAGTTGGCAAACGGCGCCACGGTGAAGATCAGGCGGTTCTGCAGCACGCGCACTTGGATGCTCGGAGCAACCTGCAGACGATGAAAACCGCGCTGGTTGTCGTAGGTGCGGATGACCATGGGCGCACCGTCAATCATCTGTTCATAGCTCTCTTCCATTATCGGCTTGTGGTCGTAGCTGTAGTTCGCCCAGAGGTTGAGGCTGACATATTTGGACTGCCAGGACAGTTCCGTTTCGTTCGCTACGAACATGACCGGCTTGAGGTTCGGGTTGCCCTGGCGGATCTGGTACTTGTCAATCTGCTGTGCGATGTCCGACATTGCCGAAAGCGACGGCTGATAGCCGGACATATACACCTTGTATTTCCAGTACACGCCTTTGCCGCAGTCCACGCTCATGGTCAGTTGCGGACGGGCTATCCAATTCGACTGCCTTTGTCCGGCTTGCTCGATGAAGGTGTGCATGGCGCCTATACCGGCGGCATAGGTGAACTTGCCGATACGCTGCTGCACTTCCGCAAAGGCGTATGTCTCCGCCGTCACCATGTTTACCGTCTCGTCCACATTGCCCAGATAGGTGTTTTTCATCCATTGCTGTGTATGCTTGGCGCCGACCGTCAGGCCGATGTTCTCCCATTTCTTTTCGTAGATGGCTTCGCCGATGAGTGACCATTTGTCACCTTTTACGGCCGAAAGGACATCCGTTGTGTCTGCCGTCGTGCCGGCCAGAGGCGTCTGCTCAAACCTGCGGTCGGTGCGGCTGCTGATATACGTGCCGACCACATCCAGGTAGATATGATTGTCGTCAGGCAGATTGTGCTGGTAGTAGATATCCAGCGACGGCGAAACGGACTTGCTGCTCTCGTGGTCATGGATGGCAAAGCTGTCTGTGCCCTGGTACAACCGGGAGTCGCGGTTGGTCTTTGAGTGCGGCGTGAATGCCATAAAGTCGCGCACAGTGATATTCAGCATGTTCTTATCGCCGTTCGTCCAATTGTAGGTCAGTGCGAGATTCACGGGATTCATCTTGAAGCGTGTCGGTTCGCCTATCTCGCGGTTCTCGATGGTGCCGGTGCTTAGGTTGTACGTTTCCTCATTCGTGCGCGTCCAATAGATGTCGCGGGGAGAGTAGTGGCTGACGAGGCTGAACGACGATTTGCCGGCATGCACTTTGCCCGACAGGTGGTACTCGCCCCAGCCGGGTATGGTCACGCCGTTGGACGCGTCGAGCATCAGACTGCCGCCCGTGTCGCGGTGCCTGACGATATAATCGATCACCGCCGCTGCTCCGTTGTAGCGCACGCCCGGCTGGTCGTGGAACTCGATGCGGACGATGTCTTTCGGATGGATTGCCATTACCTCGGCATTCGTCGCTTCTATGCCGTTGATGCGCAGCTGCACGTCCTGGTTGGTGAGGGTCTTGACCGTGTTATCTGTGGGGTTGACCACGATACGCGGTATCTGCAGGTTCTGCAGCAGTGAAATGCCGTTGGAGGACGCTTTGCGCTGCTCCTTGTTCGGCAGCAATACCTGTTTGTCCACCTTCTGAATGACATTCTTGGCCTCAACGGTTACTTCTTGCAGCACGAGGTCGGAGGCATTGACCTGCACGGTGTCATTGTCCTGCGCCATGCTGCTCAATACGCTGACAAGTGCCATGGCTATAAATAAGTACTTTTTCATTTTATTTATTAATTATACAGTTATTGTCTTTCTCCTCCGAATACGCCATGCGGGAAGATGTCGTTTAGAAGAAGGATATCCTTGGAAGACACCCATTCTGTTTGACCGTCGTAACTGCAATCAATAACGCTGTCACAATGTTCGGTCATCAAAAGGTGAATGATGCGCTGATCAAGTACGCCGTTCGCTTTGCGACAGGTGTATTTGACGGCAACATATTTGCAGGGTTGTCCTTGCCATTCTTTTTCGTACTTACGTTGAATGCCATTCACGAACACCAGTCTTTCACCCTCTTGCAACCCTCCGCCCTTAATGTAGCAGTGGGCTGCAATCCGGATATTCCACTGTTCACTTCCGGGCATACACCCGAACATTCCCAATACTACGACAGTCAGAACTGTCCAAATAATCATTCTTGTTTTCATAATCTTTTTCATTTTTTTGTTTATTTTTGTTGACTGTTGTGGCTGCTTTTGCTGTTTTTCGTTCCTCCAAAAAACAATGCAAAGTTACTACAAAAACCCTATTATATCCAAATTTTTCGGTTTATATTTTCAAAATGTAAGAGTAAGGAAATCAGGTGTTTGAGGAAAGAAAAGTTTATATACGGACTATTGGCGTTTATATGCGATGCAGTTGCGGATGAATTTGGCTGTAAAAGCGCCATTTTTTACCTGTAAAATGGTTCCGCATAAGGAATTTAGTAGCCATCATAGCGAGCCCTTAATCCGGTGCTCGTTTTTTTGATATTGTCCCCGTCGGAGTGAATCGTACTTTTATAAGGGTCAAATCGGGGTTTCGTCGGGGTTTCGTCGGGGGCACACCAGTTTTTTTTCTCTTTCTTCGTCCATTGCGTCGGCATCTAATGCCGGCACGTGTTCTGTCCATGTTTCGTCCATTTCGCCGAAATATCATTTCGGCATCCTCTCCCCGCAGCCGCCCTTTCTTGGCAGTTCCCGGCGATGCCATCGCCGCCTGTATATCCGGATTTTCAAGAATAGCGTAAGCGATCCGGTAAAAAATCGGCTTTTCTCTTTAATTTCTCATTTTCTTTAACGATTTTGCAAAAATCTTCTCTTCGCATTTGCAAATATCAATATTTTTTTGTAATTTTGAAGGCTATAGTGTGCGTTGGCATTGCCTGAAATGTAAGAATTATTGAAAGAGGTAAAAAATGTCGGCTATTTGCAATCATGCAGAAAACTGACATTGGGGCGAAAATTTTTGCAGCTTATTACGACGTGCTTTGATTGATAAATGGAATAATTCATCTATTTCTGGGGTGTTTAGGCACAGTTTTTGTTGTTTTTAATGAAAAAAAATGCGGGTATCCGCAAAAATTTTCAAAATAAAAGTCAAGTAGTTGATGTAAAATGCAGATTAATAGGCAGACATATCTCGACGCACTCATTGCATCAAAGGGAAATGACATGATTAAAGTTGTGACCGGCTTGCGCCGCGTAGGCAAGTCGTATTTGTTGTTCCATATCTTTTATGACTACCTCAAGAGTCAAGGTGTCGATGATGCGCATATCATCCGTATTGACTTGGAACCGCGTCGCAACAAGTGGCTGCGCGACCCTGATGCATTGTTAAACTATATTGATGCCAAGTTACAGGACGACGGGCAATATTACGTGCTCATCGATGAGATTCAGCATGTGCCGGAGTTTGAGGATGTGCTCAATAGTTATCTTGATATGCCTAATGTGGATGTCTATGTGACGGGCAGCAATGCCAAGTTCTTGTCGAAAGATGTGTTGACTATTTTCCGCGGACGGGGTGACGAGATACGTGTGCAGCCTCTTTCGTTTGCAGAATACTGCCAGGCTTGTGAGCAGCAGCCAAATGAAGCGTTGCTGCGTGACTATCTGACTTATGGTGGTCTCCCGCGAGCAGCATTGTATGAAAATGAGGAGCAAAAAAAGAAATACCTGCGTGACTTGTTTCGAAACACCTATCTGGTTGATATAGTGGAGCGAAATCATCTTAACGACGATTCTGACATGAAAGAGCTGATAGATGTTGTAGCATCGAACATAGGCTGTCTTACTAATTCTGTCAAACTGCAGAACACCTTCAAAACTACCAAGAAAAGTTCTATATCCTACAACACCATCGACAGCTATTTGGATATGCTGGAGGATGCGTTCCTGATTGAACACTCCACACGTTACGACATCAAAGGCAAAAAGTATATCAATACGCCGAAGAAGTACTACTTCATGGATCTTGGTTTGCGCAATGCCCGATTGGGTTTCCGCCAGAACGAATGGACGCATCTGATGGAGAACCTCATCTATATAGAGTTGGTGCATCGCGGTTATACCGTGGATGTGGGAAATGTGGAATACAACACAACCATTGACGGCAAGAACGTCCGTCTGCAACTGGAGGTTGATTTTGTCTGTAACCGTAACGAGGAGCGATTGTATGTCCAATCCGCCTACGCGCTACCCGACGAAGAAAAAGTTGCGCAAGAGTTACGGCCGTTGCGCTTGATAAAAGATAGTTTTCAGAAAGTGGTCATTGTGGGAGGTCTGATTCCGACGCACAAAACGGAAGATGGCATATTGATGCTGAATATTTTGGATTTTCTTTCGGGCAAAGAATAGACATTAAATGTATGCATAAGGCAATCAAGAAACGCATCCTCCGTGACAAGTACCACATGATCTGGCGCAGCCAGCAAGACTTGGAGCCGGAGGCATGCTTTGATTGAATATTTGTAGGAGACACCGACAAGATATATTCTATTGGCTAAATGGAGTCCCCCCTATGATAACTCCGTTGGGCACAGGGAAAAAGTCTATGCGGATTAGGCAAAGCCGATGAGTTGAAAGAGACTGAAAGCTGTGAGATAATGCACTTGTTTGCTATCTGAACATGGCAACAGTGCATAAAACGCAATAGTCGGGTAAAATTTTTGCAGCTTGTGACAAGTTATAGCACTTTGTCGTTGTAACTTTGCATCAGAATTCGCGAGGGCATGAAAAATGCGAAGTGTAGAAATACAAGAAAAGACGATGAATACAGAAAATACGGAAAATAGAGGCAAGATTATTATCTATCGTGCGGCGGACAACACGGTGCAACTTGATGTGCGCATGGAGCAGGAAACTGTGTGGCTGACTGCCTCACAAATGGCGATGCTCTTTGGGCGTGATAGAACTGTAATCGGACGACATATTCGTAATATTTTTAAAGAAGGAGAATTGGATAAATCCTTGGTATGTGCAAAATTTGCACTACCCAAGAAATATGGTCGTAGAGAAGGATTTACTCAAGATGCAGAAGCAATGATTTACAACCTTGATGTAATCATATCTGTTGGCTATCGCATTAAGTCTAAGCGAGGTGTGGAGTTCCGTCAATGGGCAAACCGTGTACTCAAAGATTTCCTCATCAAAGGTTACGCCATCAATGACAAAATCCGTCGGGAGCAGTTGGCGGACTTGCGGCAATTGGTGCAGGTTGTCGGGCGGACGGTGCAAAGCAAGGCGATAGAGAATACTGATGAGACGCAAGCCATCTTCGATGTGGTGGTGGATTATGCGTACGCGCTGGACACGCTGGATAATTACGACTACGATCGGTTGACCGTCAAAGAGACTACGCCTGAAGGACATTTCCGTGCTACGTACGAGAATGCGATGCAGACAATTGGTGCGCTATGTGAGAAGTTCGGCGGCAGCACCTTGTTTGGCAACGAGAAGGACGATTCGTTCAAGAGCAGTATAGGTCAGATTTATCAGACATTTGGCGGTAAGGATCTGTATCCGAGTGTGGAGGAAAAAGCAGCGATGCTCTTGTATCTGGTAACGAAGAACCACTCCTTTTCCGATGGCAACAAACGTATTGCTGCAACGTTGTTCCTGTGGTTCCTGAATAACAACGGTATCCTGTATCGCGAGGATGGGACGAAACGTATTGCCGATAATACCTTAGTTGCTCTGACATTGATGATTGCCGAGAGTAGGACAGAGGAGAAAGATACGATGGTAAAAGTGGTGGTTAATCTGATCAATCAGAAGAACTAACCCAAGTGGAATAAAAGAGAGAAGATGATTATATACCGTAACACTAAGGGTGGGTTCATACGTGATGTGCGGGATGGCCTGATAGCGGAGAAGATAGAAAACGCCTTCTTCGAACATTGTATTGCGCATAATAATATAGCGGAATATCGTAGTTGGAGCAACTCAATGCATTACATGCGTGATGCAATAGATGATTCCGAGATCGCGGATGATTGCAACGTTGCCATCGAATATCAAATCCCTTTGACAGCCAAGCGAATTGATTTCCTTATAGGTGGGCAAGGTATAGATGGTCAAAAGAATGTGATGATTATCGAACTCAAACAGTGGGAAACGAGTGAACCTACTTCAAGACCGGGTGTGGTGCGAACTTTTGTCGGAAAGGATAACCGCGAGGTGGCTCATCCGAGTTATCAGGCCTATTCTTATGCCATGACGATTGAAGGATTTAATGAAGCTGTTTCAACGGAAGATATTCATTTGATTCCATGCGCTTATCTTCATAATTACAAAGAAGATGCGCGTCGTAATATAGATGAGACCTATTATGCCGATGCAGTAAAGGCTGCTCCGATTTTCTTAAGCAGAGACACAGCCAAGTTACGAGATTTTATCAAACACTATATCCATAAACGTTCTGGGAAGGATTTGCTGATGATCATAGAGAATGGCAAGATCCGTCCGTCTAAATCGTTACAAGACACGCTGGCTTCTATGCTTCATGGTAATGCGGAGTTCTGCTTGATAGACGAACAGAAAGTAGCATATGAGACTGTGCGGAGGAAACTGGAGGATGTTCTAAAGGGAAAATCCGGCAAAACAACCATCATCATCAAAGGGGGCCCTGGGACGGGTAAAAGTGTCGTGGCGATTCAGTTGCTATGTGATCTGATTCAGAAGAATCATTCGGCTTTATACGTAACGAAGAATGCAGCACCTCGTCATGTCTATTTTGCCAAATTGCGTCAAGATAATTTCCGTGTGTCGTATATTAAGAATCTATTCCGCAGTGCAGGATCGTTTGGAAATGAGCCTGCGAATAACATCGATTGTATTTTAGCGGATGAGGCTCATCGGCTGATGAAGAACTCCGGTCGATACATGCCGAATAGTGGTCCGCAGGCCTATGAAATTATCAAAGCGGCAAAAGTGTCAGTTTTCTTTATAGATGAGGAGCAGCGCGTGACATCGGCTGATGCATGTACGGTGGATACGATTCGTCAATACGCACGCCAATTGGGTAGCGATATTTTAGAAGGCGATAACTATAACTTGTCATCGCAGTTCCGTTGTAACGGCTCAGATTCGTATTTGGCACTTATCAACTCTATTCTTGGTATGCATTCGTCACCGAATACATTGCTGGATTTGGATTATGACATTCAAGTGTTTGATTCGCCGAGGAAGATGCGCGAAGCATTGCGAACAAAAAATTTGATTAACAACAAGAGCCGTATGCTCGCTGGTTATTGTTATGAATGGAGAAGTCAAAACGATGCTAGAGCTGTAGATATCTGTTTGGAAGATCGCTTTGAAGCACAATGGAACTTTAAAGATACGGAAACATGGGCAATAGATTCAAATAGTTTTGACCAAGTAGGATGCATCCATACTAGTCAGGGATTGGAGTTCGATTATGTAGGTGTTATTATTGGAAAGGATCTGATTTATAAGGATGGAGAAGTTCGGACTGACGTACGTCGCAGGGCTCATACAGACCATTCTCTTAGTGGACTTCGCGGAGATGAAGATAAATCCGATACCATTATTCGAAACACGTACAAGACGCTGTTGACGCGTGGGCAGAAAGGATGTTATATATATTGTGAGGATAAGGCGCTGGCGGAATATATCCGCGAGCAGATTGCGAATATGCGACCAGCACAAAAGGCGCCGACCATTACGCCGTTGATTGTAGAGCATAAATCTCCTATCATCCAAGACCCGGACGAAGAGCAGAAATATATCTCGTTGTTTCCAGTTTATACGATGCGTGCAGCTTGTGGTTATTTTGGCAATTTGGAACCCGTGTCTATTTTAGGTTGGATGCGGGTGCCATATAATACGCGAAAAGACCGTACGAAATTTATTGTGCAAGCTGTTGGTCATTCCATGGAGCCGCATATTCACGATGGAGACTATTGTTTGTTTGAGACTTACAAAGGTGGTTCCCGTGAAGGAAGAATCGTGTTAGCAGAGCATCATGGTGAGGTGGATGCAGACAATGATGGTGCGTATTCTATCAAGGTCTACCATAGCAAGAAGATGTTTGATGAGTTCGGAAATTGGCAGCATGAGTCCATCACATTGCAGCCATTGAACCCCAGTTATGATTCGATAAATATTGATGCAGAGGACGCGGATAGTTTCCGTATTGTTGGTGAATTTATAGATACGATTGAGGTGGAGTAGAGGACTGAAAATAATGGCTCATAGACAGTAAAGGCCGCGAACTTACTTCCGATGACGTAGAGCATTACCGCAATATTATCACTGTCCTCTGCGAAACAGACAGATTGATGAAAGAGATAGATAAAGAAATGTAAAAATTAGAAAAACATGGAATGGATTTTTAGCGGAATAGGGACAGCCGTTCTTAGTGGAATTGCAGGCTTGATAATTGGAGGATTTTCCGGTTATCAGATAGGTGTTAATAACACGATTAAACAAAAGCAGAAGGCAAAAGGAAATGCCAAACAACAGCAGATAGGTCAAATTAATAATGGAACTCACTAAACAAAATCAAAGCGCAGGGGATAATTCTACCCAAATGCAAGCAGGTGTCATTAACAATTATACTATAGTTAATGGCATTGATGAAGCACGTGCCCGCAGCATTTGGAAAGAAGAATATGCAATCGCGAAGCAAGAATTGACAGAGGAAGCTCAAATGGTAGCCGTTAATAGGGTTCATCAATTGGAAGAAAAAGTTATGCCAAAGTTGTTGGCATATGACAAATCTATGGGTTTCTTTGCTGACCCGTCATTCCAAATACTTCTTCGAAAAGCACAAATAACAGCAGCAGCTTCAGAAAGGGAGGCAGACTATGATATGTTAGCGGAATTGTTGTTACATAGAATAGAACAGGGGGAAGATAGAGAACGGCGTTTAGGGATTTCCAAGGCTATTGAGATTGTTGACCAAATTTCTGATGCCGCGATATGTGGGTTATCAACATTTTATGCTGTTAGCAGTTTCTGTCCTAGTACAGATGATTTATATGAAGGATTGTCCGTCATTAATGAGCTTTACGAAAAGGTCATAGACAACAAAAAACTACCGAATGGGGCGAACTGGCTAGAGCATTTAGATTTGTTATCTGTGATTAGATTAAGTACAAAAGGTATCGGATCTTTCAAGAAAATTAATGAATTTGCTCCTGCGATTTTTTCTAAACATTTCGTTTCGGGCATAAAAGAAGATACCGAAGAATATGCAACTATCAAAAAACAGGTTGAACAATGTGGTATCTCATTAGATTGTTTTGTTCCACATCCATTAAAACCTGGTTATGTAAAGTTAAAGATTTCTAACAATATAGGCGATATATATATTCATGACCATGTTATTGATACCGACACGACACATATGCCATTGAATGAGGCACAAAAAGAGGTGATAAATAAAGTAATTAATATCACAAGAAAAGATGAATCAAATAATGAACAACTAGTGTCGAAATTAATGGAAGAATGGGATAAATATCCAACTTTGTATGTCGTGAGGCAATGGTGGGATAAATTACCACGTTTCTTTTCAGTTACTGCTATAGGACGAGCTATTGCCAATGCGTATATACAAGGTAAAGAGCCAAGAGTGCCATGTTTATATTAACGTATGCAGTAATCAAGATTGATTAGGGCACACCATCATTAAATCATGAATAATGTTGGTGGCACAGAAAATAAACTATTCACGTGTGATCTTCAAAACGGCACGACAGAGCTTATTATTCCAATATTTGGGGATAGTTTATTATCCGACATGG
>Ga0310690_10004472_pt1 | contig 19816 bp, 13 predicted proteins | sample AusTroGonzalo_MG_2_FD_207661 | JGI IMG/M metagenome (GOLD analysis project Ga0310690, IMG submission 207661) | Bovine rumen microbial communities from tropical cattle in Woodstock, Queensland, Australia - Gonzalo_04 (v2) (version 2) | ecosystem: Host-associated > Mammals > Digestive system >...
TAAGAAACAATCAACAAATAAGTGACACAGATATGAAAAGAAGATTATTAACTCAGGTAGCAATCGCTGTTTGCATCAGTTTGTACAGTACGCTTGCATCAGCACAAGGTATTGTGCTGACGAAGACCGATGGTACGAAGTTGTATTTCAAGGCCGAGGAAGTGAAAAGCGTGGGAGTGTACGGCTATGGAGAAGAGCCTAAACCCGAAGGCGGAACTTACAAAGTGAAAGGTGTGTCGTTTGAAATGGTTGCAGTTGAAGGCGGCACCTTCCAGATGGGTGGTGAAGATGTAATCGGTGACCCAGACGAGCTACCTGTACATGAGGTAACGCTCAATAGCTTCGTGATTGGCCAGACAGAGGTGACTCAGGAACTGTGGGAAGCTGTGATGGGGTTTAACCCAAGTAGTATGAGAGGGCAGAAGTTACCAGTTGAGAATGTGAGCTGGTACGACTGTCGGGCATTCATCACAAAACTGAATCAACTGACAGGACAGGAGTTCCGTTTGCCGACTGAGGCAGAATGGGAATTTGCTGCTCGGGGAGGCAATTTGAGCAAGGAATATACATATAGCGGAAGCAACAATGTCGATGAGGTGGCTTGGTATCTCAATAACAGTGACAGCATTACCCATGATGTGGGAACGAAAGCTCCAAATGAGTTAGGCATCTACGATATGAGCGGTAACGTGTGGGAGTGGTGTCAGGACTTGTACGACAGCGAATACTATGCCAATTCACCAGCCGACAACCCAACAGGTCCTAACAGAGGTCTGTTCCGTGTGGGACGAGGAGGCGGTTTCATTAGTTCGACGAAAGGCTGTCGTGTGATTGATCGCGGCAATCCCGACCCAGGAAAAAGCTACAGCTTCTATGGTTTCCGTCTTGCACTATAGAAATCATGCCATTATAGATATTTGGTGTAGCATCGATGAAGTGCTACACCAAATATATTAAGCAAGTCTATACCAACTCTATACCAACTCTATGGTTCTTCGCAGGTAACTCTGGGGAATCTCCAGTTTATCGTTCATTTCCCTCTACTCAAGCTCAAATTACCATCATATTCATTTCTATTCAAAAAATATGAGGTGATATAGAGGTTAATGCGAGGTAAGTGGGAGGTAATCTGGAGGTGAAGCGGAGGTAAAGGCATCACTTTTTTCACTTTTTCCTGAAATTGTATTGTCGTTTCAAAGAAACGTCGTATATTTGCAGATAAATTAAAATGTGGCTTGCGAAAGATAAGGCATGAAACTGATTAAGAACCCTTGGTTGGACAAGGAGGGATATAATTGCATCGGCTGCTGCCCGGGTAACCCCTTGGGCTTTCATTTGTCGTTTTACGAAGATGGCGACGATGTGGTATCGAAATGGTGTCCTACCCAGTACCACCAAGGATGGATTGATACGCTGCACGGAGGTGTGCAGGCGTTGCTGATGGACGAAGTGGCTGGATGGGTGGTGACATCAAAGCTGAATGCCACGGGGGTGACGTCGAAGATGAACATACAGTATCTAAAGCCTATCTCGACTCGCGAAAAGGAACTGACTATCCGTGCCCGAGTGAACCACATGATGAGGAGCGTGGCTTTCATTGATGCCGAAATCATCGATACGGCAGGTGAGATATGCTCGAAGAGTGAACTAATTTATTTCTGTAAATTCTAACAAACTAAATATGAACAAGAACATGAAAAAACTGATGTATGCGATTGGGGCCTTTATGGTGTCAGTCATGATTCAGGCGCAACCTGAGAATCCTTGGAATAATCCCAGAGTGAATGCTGACAACCGCATGGACAATGTGGCTGATTTTTTTGCGTACGAGACCGACGTGACGGCTCAGACCAGACGGAAGGAGCAGTCGAAACGGTTCATCTCGATGCACGGAACGTGGAAGTTCAACTGGGTAGAGAATGCGAACGAACGGCCGCAGGGTTTCTATCGTACAGACTACGATGACTCGAAGTGGGGCACGATGCCTGTTCCAGGTATGTGGGAACTGAATGGATATGGTGATCCTATCTATGTGAACAATCAATATGCTTGGCGTAGCGACTGGAGGACGAATCCGCCTTACGTGCAGGATTTGGCGAACCATGTGGGTAGCTATCGTCGTCAGTTCATGATTCCAGCCGACTGGCAGGGCCAGAAGGTGTACGTGCATATCGGTTCGGCTACGAGCAACATCATGTTGTATGTGAATGGTCAGTATGTGGGCTACAGCGAAGACTCGAAGGTGGCTGCTGAGTTCGACATCACTCGATTCGTCCAGCCTGGACGTCAGAACCTCATCGCGATGCAGATTATGCGTTGGTGCGACGGTTCGTATCTTGAGGATCAAGACTTCTGGCGCCTTTGCGGTATCGCTCGCGAAAGCTATATTTTCTGTCGTCCGCAGGCTCACGTCCGCGACCTCTTCGTTCATGCCGACCTCCAGCCTGGCTATCGACACGGTGTGCTGACGCTGGATGTGGATGTGGAGAACGGTGCAGGCACAACGGTGGACTATCAGCTGTATGATGGAGCTAAGAGCATCGCTCACTTCTCGTTCCCTGCTGACCAGAAAACGGATCATATCAACATCATCGATATCAAGAAGTGGAGTGCAGAAACGCCTAACCTTTATATGCTACTCGTGCGTCTGAAGGATGCGAAGGGCGAGGTGCTGGAGGTGATTCCACAGCGTGTAGGTTTCCGCAAGGTGGAAATCAAGAACCGCCAGCTGTTGGTGAACGGTCAGCCTGTGCTGATTAAGGGTGTGGACCGTCATGAATTGGATCCAGATGGCGGTTATGTGGTAAGCTACGAGCGTATGCTGCAGGACATCAAGGTGATGAAGCAGCTGAACGTAAATGCGGTACGTACTTGTCACTATCCTGACGACCCACGCTGGTATGATCTCTGCGACGAATATGGTATCTACATGACTTCGGAGACCAATATCGAGAGTCACGGAATGGGTTATGGTGAAGGCACGCTGGCTCGTCGTGAGGACTATCACGATGCCCATGTGGAGCGTCAGAAGCATCACCTGATGACCTACAAGAACCACCCAGCCATCATCGTATGGTCATTGGGTAACGAAGCTGGTTATGGTAAGAACTTCGAGGATAGCTACGATTGGGTGAAGGCATACGACCCATCGCGTCCTTGCCAGTATGAGCAGGCAGGACAGAACGGCAAGACAGATATCTACTGCCCGATGTACTACGACTATAACGGTTGTGAGCGTTATTCGAAAGGCGACAATCCACGTCCTTTGATTCAGTGTGAGTATGCGCACGCAATGGGTAATTCGATTGGTGGATTCAAGGAGTACTGGGATCTCGTGCGTCAGTATCCTGCCTATCAGGGTGGATACATCTGGGACTTCATCGATCAGGGATTGCGCGGCAAGAGCAAGATTACAGGTAAGCAGATATGGACCTACGGAGGCGACTACGGACGCTATCCTGCCAGCGATAACAACTTCAACTGTAACGGTGTGATTAATCCCGACCGTGAGCCGAATCCACATGGATATGAGGTGCAGTACTACTATCAGAATATCTGGACAAAGCTGGTGGATGCGAAGAGCGGAAAGATAGAAATCTATAACGAGAACTTCTTCGCTCCGATTGAGAACGTCACGTTGTATTATGAAATGGTGGCAACAGATGCTACAATAAGTTTGTCGTTAGGAAAAGGTACCATCGACCTTACGAAACTCAATATCAAGCCTCAGAGCCGTAAGGTGGTCACTCTGCCCGAATTGGCGAAAGCCCTGAAAAATCAGGCAATTCATGGAAAGGAACTCAAATGCAACATCCAATATCGTCTGAATACCCCAGCGATGTTACTTCAGAAGGACGAGGTGATTGCCAAAGAGCAGTTTGTGCTGACCGACTATCCGTTCGTAGAGACAGATGAGCTGATTGCAGCAGGTGGTGACCCTGTACAGAAGGAAGAGCATGAAATCTATATGGTACTGAAGACGAAGGATGTCAAGGTGACCTTCAACAAGCGTAACGGCTTCATCTCACATATCGACTTCCAAGGCAAGCCGATGATGGAAGAAGGCTATGAGATGCGTCCTGACTTCTGGCGTGCGCCAACCGATAACGATCATGGAGCAGGTATGCAGCGCAGTCTGCGTACTTGGAGAAATCCAAGCTTGCGAATGACCAGTTTCAATGCCGACCAGGTGGGAGCCAACTATGTTGTGAAGGCTGAATACACAGTAGGTGTGAGTGTGGCTCAGCAGCGTATGCGTGGACCTCAGCAGCAGCAACAGCAGCAGCAACCTGCCCAGCCTCGATTGCTGATGACCTATACCATCACTCCTGCAGGGAAGATTATCGTCAACGAAGAGATGAAGGTGGGTGAGGACGGTCGCCGATTCCCGCAACTGATGCGCTTCGGTATGGAACTCACGATGCCACAACACTTTGACCGAATCACGTTCTATGGAAATGGTCCTCACGAGAACTATTGTGACCGTAATGGTGGTTCGAAGCTTAGCATCTATAGCCAGCCTGTGGCTGACCAGTATTGGGGATATGTTCGTCCGCAGGAGTCTGGAAACAAGACAGGAGTACGTTATTGGGATATGCAGGATGGTGTTGCAAAGAATCTTACCCTTCGTTTCGAAGGAACGGAACCAATGGAGTGCTGTGCTGTTCCTTACACTTATGATGATCTCGACCCAAGTGAGAACAAGGCTCAGTGGCATAGCGGCGACTTGACACCACGTCCATTCGTGTCAGTTCATATCGCTCAGCGTCAGATGGGTCTTGGATGTGTTAACTCATGGGGTTATTGGCCTCGTGAGGAATACCAGATGCCATGTAAGGACCGCAGTTTCACATTTGTTATCACACCAAGTGGCATATTAAAATTGGTATATTAAAAAAAATAATATATGGTAGAAGAAATCAAGGAAGAAGTAAGGACGGAACCCATCAGTTTCGTCGAGGAGATAGTAAAGAACGACCTGGCAGAAGGTAAGAACGGTGGAAGAATGCAGACACGTTTTCCACCCGAGCCAAACGGCTATCTGCATATCGGACACGCAAAAGCAATCGCTATAGATTTCGGACTTGCGCAGAAGTATGGTGGTGTTTGTAACCTCCGTATGGACGACACCAATCCACAGAAAGAAGATACGGAGTATGTGGAGGCCATTAAGCGCGATATCGAGTGGTTGGGATTCAAGTGGGGCGATGTGCTCTATGCCAGCGACTACTTCCAGCAGTTGTGGGATTTGGCTGTAGAACTCATCAAGCAAGGCAAGGCTTACGTGGACGAACAGACTTCGGAGCAGATTGCCGATCAGAAGGGTACTCCTACACAGCCAGGTGTGAACTCACCATATCGTAACCGTCCGGTTGAGGAGAGTCTGCGTCTATTCGAGGAGATGAATTCTGGACAGATGGAGCCAGGACGAATGGTGCTGCGTGCGAAAATCGATATGGCGAATCCCAACATGCACTTCCGCGACCCTATCATGTATCGTGTACTGAACCTGCCTCACTGGCGTACAGGCCACAAGTGGAATGCATACCCGATGTATGACTACACCCATGGTCAGTGTGACTATTGGGAGGGTGTGACTCACAGCATCTGTACTTTGGAGTTTGTGAGCCACCGTCCGCTCTACGACCTCTTCGTAGACTGGGCAAAGCAGGTGGGAGGTGACGATCAGCCAATGGATGATAACCGTCCACGTCAGATAGAGTTCAACAAACTGAACCTCACACATATCCTGCTCTCGAAGCGTAACCTGCTTGTGCTGGTGAAGGAAGGTGTGGTGAACGGATGGGACGACCCACGCATGCCGACTATCTGCGGATTCCGTCGTCGTGGTTACAGTCCAGAGGGTATCTTGAGTTTTATCGATAAGATTGGCTATACGAAGTTCGATGCGCTGAACCAGATGTCGCTCTTCGAGAGTGCTGTGCGTGATGATTTGAACAAGCGGGCACAGCGTGTGAGTGCAGTTGTCGACCCTGTGAAGCTCATCATCACTAACTTCCCAGAAGATAAGGTGGAGACTTATACAGCTGTGAATAATCCGGAGAACGAGGCAGACGGCACACACGAGATAGAATTCAGCCGCGAACTGTGGATTGAGCGTGAGGACTTCATGGAGGATGCTCCAGCTAAGTTCTTCCGTCTGGGTCCAGGTAAGGAAGTGCGTCTGAAGAACTCATATATCATCCGTTGTCCGGAGGAAAACTGCTGCAAGAAAGATGCTGATGGTAACATCACGGAGATTTATGCAGAGTTGATTCCTGAGACAAAGACGGGTGAGGCAAACGCCAATATGAAGATTAAGGGTAAGACCATCCATTGGGTGAGCTGCCGTCATTGCATCGAAGCTGAGGTGAGAAACTACGACCGTCTGTGGATGGTGGAGAATCCTCGTGACGAGATAGCTAAGTATTCCGACGAACACGGAGGTGTGAAGGGCATCGAAGCCATGCGTCCGTTCCTCAATCCAGATAGTCTGGAAGTGAGGAAGGCATACGTGGAGAAGTGGCTTAAGACCCGTAAGCCGCTCGACTACCTGCAGTTCCAGCGTATCGGATATTATAACGTAGACCCAGACTCAACACCAGACCACTTGATATTCAACCGCACAGTGGGACTGAGAGATAATTGGAAAAAGTAGGTTAGCGGTTAGCGTTTAGTGGTTAGCGTGATAATAGATGGATAATTACGAAGAGTCAGTAGAATTTCAGGAACTGTTGAAGGACTATCAGCATACAAGACGTCAAGGTAGGAACACCTACTTTGACTCTGATGCGTTTATCGATCTTGCTGAATACTACATGACTCATAACACATTGGAGGAGGCGTTTGAAGTGATAGAAGACGGGTTATCTTTCCATCCGGAAGAGGAAGCCCTCTTAGCGCTGAAGGCCAATGTGCTCATCAGTCTGACTCGGTTTGAGGAGGCGGAAGCTATCCTTGCGCGACTCGACCCGAAAGACGACCATGATGTGTATTATTTCTACGGTCAGTTAGCCTGTGGAAAAGACCACGATTACGAACAGGCAAACCGTCTGTTCAAGAAGTGGTTGAAGATTGAAATGGGGGAGTGTCGTGAGATGCTGAACCAGGAAGAAGGGGCGAACCGAAAGCGTGAAGCATTCATGCACGTCATCATGTCGGTATCCGACCTGACAGAAACAGACAAGGCGGTGGAGCAGCTGACTCTTTGGGTGGACAGCTATATGAAACAATGTGTACCCATCCCGGGTGACGATATCGACTTGGACATTGCCAGAGTATGCAATGAGCACCAGATGTACACGAAAGAGATAGAATTGTACACCCATATTCTGGACGCCAACCCTTATCTGCCTCAAGGGTGGACCTATATGGCTTCGTTGCAGATGTTGACTTTCGATATCGAAGGTGCTCTCAATTCGGTGGACTTCGCGTTGGCGATCGATCCTGAAGACACGCAGGCATTGTTGGTGAAAGGTCAGAGCTTTGCTGCTCTCAATAATTACGAGGAAGCACAGAAGGCATTCAGAAAATATATCGACCTCTCGGGCGATGACTATTATTGCATCATGTTGGCCAGCTGTCTGATGCAGACAGGCAAGAAGGAAGAAGCTTATCACCTATTGAAAGAGAAGCAGAACACGGCGATTCAGGGTGTCAAAGATAGGGGGATGAGAAGTGATTTGTGGTCGTTTATCTCTGACATCTATCGTGAAGGCGGTTATTATGCCGATGCGATGCGGTCTGTGAATAATGCATTGCGTATCACCCCCGACTCTCCTGCACATCTGGTACAGAAAGGGAACATCTTTCTGGCTAAGGACGATGTGGCGAGAGCTGTGACGACCTATATATCGGCTGCTGCGCGAGAAAAGGATCCTATCGCTGTGTTGGTATATGCGGCCTCAGAACTGATGGGTCGGCAGTATATGATGGCGGCGTTGATGTTCCTGAAGATGGTGACGCACGAGACGGACAATCCTGAGCATGTGAAGGCATATCCATATATAGCGTATTGCTACTATGTGTTGGGACTCCATAACCGTTTTGTGGAGAATCTGGAGAAAGCTTGCCAGTATACGCCTAATGTTGTAGGCGAACTGTGGCAGAACGAATTAATGGGAGTGGCTCCTGAGAATTATTATAAAGTGCTGACATCGCTGACCAAGGATATTCAGCCGTTTTAATCAGAGGATTGAATCAAGAGTTTAAGGATGATAGAGAAACATATCATATTAGAAGATATCGATTTAGTGACGTTCTACGGTGTCAACAACTGCAACCTGCAGATGATCAAGGCATTGTATCCGAAGTTGCGGATTGTGGCGCGCGGAAATGTGATGAAGGTGCTGGGCGACGAGGAAGAGATGTGTAATTTCGAAGCGCATATCCAAGCACTTCAGGACTATTGCGCGAAATACAACTCGCTGAACGAGGAGACCATCCTGCATGTCGTCAAAGGCGAGGGACAGAGCTTGCGGCCTGAAGGGTCGGATGCTTCGGCCATTTGTTACAGCATCAGCGGACGTGCCATCGTTCCGCGAAGCGAGAACCAGAAGCGACTGGTCGACGACTATCAGACTCACGACATGCTGTTTGCTGTCGGTCCGGCTGGTTCGGGCAAGACCTACACCAGTATCGCCTTGGCCGTTCGCGCCTTGAAGAATAAGGAGGTGCGCCGCATCATCCTGTCGCGTCCTGCAGTCGAGGCTGGCGAGAAACTCGGATTCCTGCCTGGCGACATGAAGGACAAGATCGACCCGTATCTGCAACCGCTCTACGATGCCTTGCAGGACATGATTCCTGCCCAGAAGTTGCAGGAGTATATGGAACAGCAAACCATACAGATTGCACCGCTGGCCTTCATGCGCGGTCGTACGCTCAACGATGCCGTGGTGATACTCGATGAGGCGCAGAACACTACAACCCAGCAAATCAAGATGTTCCTCACCCGTATGGGACACAACACAAAGATGATTATTACGGGCGACATCACCCAGATCGACTTGCCGCGTTCCACCCGTTCGGGATTGATTGAGGCGATGACCATTCTGCGAGACGTCAAGGGCATCAGTTTCATCGAAATGAACGATAAGGACATTGTGCGTCACAAACTTGTGACGCGTATCGTGAATGCCTATAAAGAATACGAAGATTCCAAATCACTTAAACAAATATACGAAAACAAAGATGAAGACGCTAACTCAGACAAACTTTAACTTTCCTGGACAGCGCAGCGTGTACCACGGAAAGGTGCGTGATGTGTACGACATCAACAACGACATCATGGTAATGGTAGCAACCGACCGCATCAGCGCGTTCGATGTAGTGCTGCCAAAGGGAATCCCGTTCAAGGGACAAGTGCTCAACCAGATTGCGGCGAAGTTCCTCGATGCTTCTGCCGATGTGGTGCCCAACTGGAAACTTGCTACGCCCGACCCGATGGTGACCGTTGGCCTCAAGTGCGAAGGTTTCCGTGTCGAGATGATTATCCGCGGCTACCTCACAGGTTCCGCTTGGCGTGCTTACGAGGCAGGCGAGCGCACCCTTTGTGGTGTGGAATTGCCCGAAGGTATGAAAGAGAACCAGAAGTTCCCGACACCGATTATCACGCCTACCACCAAGGCCGACGAAGGTCACGACGAGAACATCTCGAAGGAAGAAATCATCGCTCAGGGACTTGTCAGCAAGGAGGACTACGAACTGATGGAACAGTACACCTACAAGTTGTTCGAAATCGGCACGAAGATTGCTGCCGAGAAGGGTCTGATTCTCGTCGACACGAAGTACGAGTTCGGTAAGCGCGACGGCAAGGTTTACCTCATCGACGAAGTTCACACACCCGACTCTTCACGCTATTTCTATGCTGAGGGTTATGAGGAGAAGTTTGCGAAGGGCGAACCGCAGCGTCAGCTTTCGAAAGAGTTCGTGCGCAAGTGGCTCATCGAGCACAACTTCATGAACCAGCCTGGTCAGGTGATGCCAGAGATTACCGACGAGTATGCACAGTCGGTGTCCGACCGCTACATCGAACTCTATGAGCACATCACCGGCGAAAAGTTCCAGAAGGAGGAAACGGACGAGGATATCGCGGCACGTATCGAAAAGAATGTGACGGCCTGGCTGTCGAAGAGATAAAGCGTGAAGAGTGAAGAGATAAAACCCTATGGACTGGAAGGTTCGAAGCATGAACAGGTGGAGGCGATGTTTGATAACATTGCCCCCACTTATGATTGCTTGAATCATGTGCTTTCGCTCGGCATCGACAAGTGGTGGCGTCGTAGTGCCATTAAAAAGATAAAGGCCCTCACCTCGCTAACCGCTAACCGCTCACCGCTAACCATTCTTGATGTGGCTACCGGCACAGGTGACCTTGCCATTAAAGCATTTAAGGAACTGCAGCCTCATGAGGTCATCGGTTGCGACATCTCGGACGAGATGATGCGGATTGGCCGTCAGAAGGTGGAGAAGCTCGGACTGGCTGATCATATCCGGTTTGTGCACGAGGATTGCGAGCATCTGTCGTTCGCCGATGGGCAGTTCGATGTGGTGATGTCCGCCTTTGCTTTGCGCAACTTCGAACATCTGGACCAGTGTCTGCTGGAGATACATCGTGTGTTGCGGCCCGATGGCTGTGTGGTCATTATCGACCTCTGTGCCCCTCGCCGATTCCCCATGCGTCAGGTCTTCTGGCTCTATCAGCACACCGTCATGCCCGTTTTAGGTAAGCTGCTGTCGAAGGACCAGCAGGCTTACACCTATCTGCCACGAACCATGGATGCGGTGGCACAAGGTGAGGAGATGGCGGCCAAGTTCCGCGAGGCAGGGTTTCAGGAAGTAGGATATCGCTATTTAGCGTTCGACATGTGTTGTATGTATTGGGGAAGAAAGGTTTGATTATGGATAAATTTGGCTTAATTGGACGGACGCTGGGACATTCGTTCTCACAGCGTTACTTCACGGAGAAATTTGCCCGTGAAGGCATCAATGCGCGTTATGACAACTATGAGATGCCGTCGGCCGATGGGGTAGTGGAGCTGATCAGTTCGACTCCCGAACTCGTGGGTCTGAACGTCACCATTCCATACAAGAAGGATGTTATTCCGTTGCTGCGTAGTCTCGACCCTGATGCTGAGGCCATCGGAGCCGTCAATGTCATTCGCATCCGTGATATGCGTGGATTCAACACCGATGTCATCGGGTTCCGTGAGTCCATTCGTCCGTTGCTGAGGCCTTGTCACACGAAGGCGTTGGTGCTGGGCACGGGCGGTGCATCGTTGGCTGTAAACCACGGTCTGCATCAGCTCGGCATCGAGCCGCTGTCGGTATCACGCAACCGTCGCAAAGGGTTGATTACGTATGGGGATTTGGATGCCAAGTTGCTAAGCGAGTATAAGGTCATCGTGAACTGCACGCCTTTGGGCACGTTTCCCAATGTGGACGAGTGTGCCGACATCCCATATCACCTGCTCACTCCCAACCACTTGCTCTTCGACCTCGTCTACAATCCTGCGGAGACGAAGTTCCTCCGCCAGGGCCGCGAGCACGGGGCTGCGACGAAGAATGGCTACGAGATGCTTGTTCGTCAAGCCGAGGCGGCGTGGGAGATATGGAACCATTGAACCATTATAATATATATAAGGTGTGGCGAGAGGTGATTTTATCCTCTTGTCACATTTTTTTCTTGAAAAGTTTTGTTGAATTGGAAATAATATGTATATTTGCAGGCGAAAAGTTATAATTCAATCAATATCAATCCTTTTAACAATTGTTTTTATGAAACAGAAACTATTTTTCCTATTGACGGCGCTGTTCACAGCCATGATGGCTGGGGCAGTCATTCCCGCTACGCCGGCAGATGTCGGCAAGGTGTTGTGTAGTGATGGTAGTATCTATACCACGGTGGCCGATGCAACGGCTGCGGGCAAGACGGCGCAGGCTATGATTGCCTACGTGAACGATGAGCAAGGCGTGGCTCTTGGCATCAGTCTGGAGGACGGGCCCTCTACAGAAAAGGACTGTAAGCACAATGTCGCCCTGAGCGTTGCTAATGCTTATAATACGAGCCATCCCATCGAGGGTGGAACATGGCGTCTGCCTTCAGTTCAAGACTGGGAGCACATGCTCATCGGTTGTGGCAGTACGTCCGAATTTGTAACGAAGTTGCCCAATCCTTCATGGTCGTCCGACCCTTACGCTACCACTGCCTACTTGTTCTATCCAGGCAATATCCGCTCGATGATGGTTGCGGCAGGAGGAAGTGATTTCACTGTCGATCCCTATCAATATCACGGCTATTGGACAAGTACTGGAAGTGCAACGACGGGTGGCATGTGGTGGTCCTACTATTTTGACTTTGGCGCTGTTTCATCTGGTCCGGAACTTGGTTTCGACATAGAAGTCTTAGGCATTGTCCGCCCATGTGTGGAATTCGAGGTTCCCATATCTCCCACATATTTCACCCTGACGCTTAGTTCATCCACGAAGTTGGCTCCATTAAACCAAACAACGACGCTGACCGCGACCCTTACGCCTGTCAACGATTACAACAAGAATGTGATATGGACTACCGATAACGGCAATGTGCAGTTATTCTCAGATGAAGAATGCACCAAGGCAGTGGGCAATTCTCCAACTGATGTCTATACCGTCTATGTGAAGGGTATTTCTGAGGGTTCTGCTACGGTAACCGTAACCAGCAGTGTCGTTCCAGAAAAGACGGCCTCTTGCGAAGTGACCGTCAAGGAAGTTTACGCCTTGACCATGAAGGAGGGCACAGAGGATGCCGACCTTTGGAGTGTTACGTACATTTCGAATGGAGACGGTGCCATTTTGGGTTACTCGGGTAAGAAGAAGGTGAAGAGTGTCACGCTGGTCAAGTCAGAGAGAGAAGGTACGTTCATAGGGGATAACAGATGGTCTTTCGTTCTGCCTCAATACGATGAAGTGGCTGAGGTTGAATACATTCCTACGCTTGTTGATAGTGAGGACAACAGTGTCGCCATCGATGCCTTGAACGGCACTACGCAGGAAACCCTTTGCCTGAACACCGTACTCCCGATAGGTTGGACAATATTCTCTGCACCGTTTGACATTTCGGCAAGCGTCTTAATGAATCGATGTATGATTAGCGAAGTAAGGGCGTTAGTAGGTTCGTCGTTCGTCGAAGGTGGAGATGCTGACGCTGCCATGCCTTCAACCATCAAGCTCTACTTCGACACAGTCACCGATATGAAGGCAGGTGTGCCTTATCTCGTGAAAGCTATGGCGAATGAAAGGGATCTTTATACCTATCCGTTCTCGGATGTCACGGTGAACAATGTCTATACGACCGTGGAGTCGAAGTATGCCTATTTCATTCCGACAAATAGTCAGACCATCGTAAAGGACGACCCACAGAATGTGCTCTTCACGGAGGGCGGCGGATACATTAATAAAGAGTATCCATATAACGGAGTCTATTATGATCCCATAGTCTACCATCCGGAGGCTCCTATCGAGGTCAAGGGCTTCAGCGGCTACTTATGGCTAACGCCTGAGGTGGAGAAGGTGTTCCCAAACGGAGGCAGCAGGGTTCAGATAGTCTTCGGCCCATACGAGCCAGAGAAGGGTGATGCTACCGGCGACGGCGTGGTGGACATCAGCGACTACATTGCCGTAGCGAACTACATCTTAGGCTATGAGCCAGAGGGATTCTACCCAGAGGCTGCCGATGTAAACAACGACGGGGTAATCGACATCAGCGACTATATCGGCATTGCGAACATCATCCTGACGGGAAAACCATAAGGCCCGAGCAGAAAAGAATTGAGCGTATTGTCCCTGCGTCATATATGGACAATAGGCAAATGAAAAAAGGATGCGAAGCCATTGCGCTTCGCATCCTTCGTATTTAATTGCAGAACACCAGTTGGCCGCCTCTTTCGTCGACCGTGATGCTACTGTCCTGACTGACCGTGCCTGCCAGCATCTGCTTCGAGAGGTCGTTGAGCAGGTATTGCTGGATGGCTCGCTTCACGGGTCGTGCACCATACTGCGGGTCGAAGCCCTGACGGGCAAGGAAGTGGAGTGCACTGTCAGTCAGTGTCATCGTGATATCGTTGTCGGCAAGCATCTTCTTCACGCCCTCGATTTGGAGCCGTACGATGTGCAGGATCTCCTCTTCGTTCAGCGACTTGAAGGTGATGATTTCGTCGATTCGGTTGATGAACTCAGGCCGCATAAGCTGGTGGAGTTGCTCCTCCGTGCAGTTCGACGTCATGATGATGATGGTGTTCTTGAAGTTCACCGTCCGCCCCTTGTTATCGGTCAGACGACCGTCGTCGAGCACTTGCAAGAGGGTGTTGAACACATCGGGATGGGCCTTCTCAATCTCGTCGAACAGCACAACGCTGTAGGGTTTGCGGCGCACGGCCTCGGTGAGCTGTCCGCCCTCTTCGTAGCCGATATAGCCTGGAGGAGCACCGATGAGACGGCTCACGCTGTACTTCTCCTGATACTCGCTCATGTCGATACGGGTAATCAGCCCCTCGTCGTTGAACAGATAGTCTGCCAGCGCCTTCGCCAACTCCGTCTTGCCGACTCCTGTAGGGCCGAGGAAAATGAACGAGCCGATGGGGCGGCGCGGATCTTGCAGACCCGCACGGCTACGGCGCACGGCATCGCTCACGGCTTGGATGGCTTCATCCTGACCGACCACGCGACGATGGAGTTCCTCCTCGAGGTGGAGCAGTTTGTCCTTCTCGCTCTGCAGCATCTTGCTCACAGGAATGCCTGTCCAACGGCTGACGACATCGGCGATGTCTTCGCTTGTCACCTCTTCCTTTATCATGGCATTGCCGCCCTGTGTGGCTGCAAGCTGGGTTTGCACCTCGGCGATGTCGTCCTGCAGACGCTGAATCTTTCCGTAGCGAATCTCAGCCACACGGCCGTAGTCACCTTCGCGCTCTGCACGGTCGGCCTCGAACTTCAACTGCTCAATTTGTACCTTGTCCTGCTGAATCTTGTTGACCAGCTGGCGCTCGGCCTGCCACTTCTCGTGCAACACCTTATATTTATTATTAAGCATGTCGATATCAGAATTGAGTTGCTGGAGTTTCGCCTTGTCGCCCTCGCGCTTGATGGCGGCACGTTCAATCTCTAACTGCTTCAGACGGCGGCTGATTTCGTCCAACTCCTCAGGTACGGAATCACGTTCCATACGCAGTTTCGCAGCTGCCTCGTCCATGAGGTCGATGGCCTTGTCGGGCAGGAAACGCTCGGTGATGTAACGGTTGGACAGCTCGACGGCAGCGATGATAGCGTCGTCCTTGATACGCACCTTGTGGTGGTTCTCGTAACGTTCCTTCAGTCCACGCAGGATGCTGATGCTGCTCAAGACGTCGGGTTCGTCGACCATCACCGTTTGGAAACGACGCTCCAGCGCCTTGTCCTTCTCGAAGTATTTCTGGTACTCATCGAGCGTCGTGGCTCCGATGCTACGCAGTTCGCCACGAGCCAGCGCCGGCTTCAGGATGTTAGCCGCATCCATGGCTCCTTGGGTCTGTCCGGCTCCTACAAGCGTGTGAATTTCGTCGATGAAAAGGATGATATTTCCCTCGCTTTCAACAACGGCGTTGATGACTGCTTTCAGTCGCTCCTCGAACTCGCCCTGATACTTCGCACCGGCAATCAGCGCTCCCATATCGAGAGAATAGAGCTGCTTGTCCTTCAGGTTTTCAGGCACGTCGCCACGTAGGATTCGGTGAGCCAATCCCTCAACAATCGCCGTCTTTCCCGTACCTGGCTCACCGACCAGAATAGGGTTGTTCTTCGTCCTACGACTCAGTATCTGCAGGACACGGCGAATCTCATCGTCGCGCCCCACGACAGGGTCGAGCCGACCGGCCCGCGCCTGTTCAATCAAGTTCGTCGCATACTTCTTGAGTGCCTCAAGATTCTGCTCTTTCATGTTTGTTTCGTTTGTATTCATAATCTTTGTCTCCTTTCTCACCATGTGGAACATCAAACAGCATTCCAAAGGCGAAAAAAGAGACAAAACGTCACGAGAGAATGACTAAATGGCGTATTACCGAGGGATGTTTACTTTCAAAATGGCAGGAAAACAGTAACTTGGGTCGCCGCGTTCTTCAAGTGATTTCTTGATATTTTCGGCTGTTCGGGAGAGTTTCCCTTTGTGTAAAGTCTTCTTCCCATATACCACTTTTACGGCCTTATCAAGATCGACGAGTTGGTCGTTCAGATAGAGTGTCACCTGCGAGTAATCGCACTTCGTGATGGTCACCGTATTATTCTTAATTGAAGCTCGAAGCACATTGCCCTTCTTCGTCTCAGAATCGGGAACGCCCAGCCAGTAGAAATAGGGCCGTCCGTTATCGCCCTGACACCACACGACGGTGGACGGGTAGGGGTTGCGGGTGTATTTGGCCATCCAAGGTAAGGCCGCTTTGTCTTCAAGGTCCATCCAGTGCGGTTTCCCTGCCACGATATGCGTCTCGTGGATGTATCCGTCAGGGTCAGCACGCTGCAAAGAATCCAACTCCCCCCCCCGCTGTGCCACTTCCTTATTACGATTATACGCAGCATCCTCGCCGCCACACCACAGCATAAATGGCATGTTGCGAACGCCCAATAGACTGACATCGCCCGGATGCCCTGCCATCATCGATGCGGCAGCCCAGTGATCGGCCATTCGAGGAGCTATACGCCATACGCCATCACCACCAGCCGAATAGCCCATGAGGTAGACCTTGTTGGGGTTGACATCGTAGTAGAGCATCATGGTCTGAATCAACTCCTCGAACATACGGTCAATAGGATTCTTGAACCACATGTCCCAGTCGTCCCAAGGAGCACGCGGACATACATAAACACCCTCAGCAGGCTGGTATAGGTGCTTTTGATTCTCCCATTGACTGTCGTTGAGTGCCGTTGGAGCATTGCCGCCACCATGCATTGAAATCCAAAGACTCCGTCCGTCAGCAGGTTTCTCTCCGAACACCTGAGCGGTATACTCCATCCTTAGATTCCCCTGAGTAATACATCTCGATTCATCTGTCGTTCGAAGTTTTTCCTTTAAATCTGCTTTCCATTTGTTGATTAACTCTGTCTTTGCGGATTCCGTTTCTTTTTTCGACAGCTGTGGCTGCGCCATTAATATATTGCAACAAAATAGCGCGTTCATGCCAAAAATGAGAATTCTTGAATTCATGTTGTGATGTTTTTTTATAACGATGCAAAGTTACAAAAAACTAATGGCTTTCACTCTTGTTTTGTCTTAAAAGTGCTTTTTATCATGCCCAATAGAGTATGTTGCTGTCCAAAATGCGGTTTTATAACCAGCTTTTCTTCGCAGATTCTTCTTATATCCGTTTTTTTTACTAACTTTGCACGGTTTTTTGTGGAAGTTTCCCTTGTGGAAAAGGTAAGAAGATTTTTTTAAATTTTTTTTATGTCTTTCACAATAAAATAAGAGAGTTTACGTTTAATAATATGAATTGCGTAGATTGCTTGGTATGCACCAACGAAATGCATCGATAAAAATGACAAGAGAATCGGAATATACTATACAAGACGGCATGAGTACATTGGAGAAATCGATAAAACGAGTCTTTGATTTCATAGGCGCGTTATTTGGCTTATTTATCACTTTTCCTGTTTTTATTGCAATTATCATTGCCCAGAAGATTGAGGGTGAAGGCCCCGTATTTTATCTTCAAGAGCGTATAGGCCGTGATGGAAAAACGTTCAAGATTATGAAATTCAGAACGATGAAGACGACTGCAGAGGAAGAAGGACCCCAATTGGCTCATGAGCAAGATGATAGACTGACAGAAGTTGGTAAGTTTCTACGATTACATCACTTGGATGAACTTCCTCAGTTGTTCAATGTCTTGAAAGGTGAGATGTCTTTTGTGGGATATCGTCCCGAACGCGAATTTTTTATCAATCAGATATTAGAGATACGTCCTGATTATGTCAATCTATATATGAGTCGTCCTGGTGTGACATCGAATGCCACTTTGCATAATGGTTATACTGATACGATGGACAAGATGATTATAAGACTTGATATGGATTTGGAGTACTTAAGGCATCGGAGCCTTTGGGGAGATGCTAAGATAATTGGCGAAACATTGTGCTCTATTGCGGGCGGAAAAAAATTTTGATATCATAACATAATATCCTCCTTAGGGAGGACTTTGTGTTTTTTAGTGTAATGATTAATAACTTCAAAAGAGTTGTGAATACTAACAAGGAAATTATGAATAAATCAATGATAAAACGTTTTTTTGTCTTAATGGTTATCACCCTTATTGGAGGTGCTTATTCCATGATGTATGCTCAGTCAATGTCTGATAATCAAGTGATTCAATATGTGCTTGAGCAGCAGCAAGCGGGCAAAAATCAGGCAGAGATAGTTCAAAACCTGATGAAGCGAGGGGTGACGCTTGAGCAGATTCAGAAAATCAGAAAAAAAATTGCCGCCCAAAAAGATCAATTAGGGGCAGTCTCGCTCGAAGGTGCAAGTGTAAAAGTCTCAGACAACCGTTTGCGTACAGATAAGCAATTGAACGGCGAATCTTATCAAATGCAGAACAATTATATGGTGCGTAGCCAAGTTCGAGGTGTCAATGGGCGAGATAACTATACACCAGAAGAACAAGAACGTTTAATGAATGACGCGATATCCTTTTTTGATCTTGATTCTTTGGCTTATTATCGTCAATTGGAGAACAATGAGGAGCAGGTGTTTGGACGTAATCTGTTTAATAATCCTCAATTATCTTTCCAACCAAACATGAATATTGCAACTCCTGCAAATTATCGATTAGGTGCAGGCGATGCTGTAATCATTGATGTGTGGGGAGCATCCCAAGAAACATTTCAAGGTACGATTTCTCCAGATGGAACCGTCACGATTGAAGGCATCGGGCCTGTGAAACTGGCAGGATTGACTGTGGCCCAGGCAAATGGTGCTTTGAAATCTCGTTTGGGCAGATATTACCAAGGCTCTCAGATTAATCTCACGGTAGGTGATACCCGTTCTATCATTGTACAAGTAATGGGCGAAGTCAAAATGCCTGGTACTTATACTTTGAATTCTCTTTCTACAGCATTCAATGCGCTCTATACGGCCGGTGGTATTAGCGATATCGGAACTTTGCGTGATATAAAAGTGTATAGGGCTGGTCGCCAAATAGCCTCAATCGATGTTTATGACTATATTCTGAATGGTAATTCTAGCGGTGACGTCCGCTTACAAGACAATGATATTATTGTTGTAGGCTCATATGATTGTTTGGTTAGAATAAAGGGAAAGGTGAAGCGTCCAATGTATTACGAAATGAAAAGTTCGGAAAGCGTGTCCAGCATTCTCAGTTATGCTGGTGGCTTTACAGGTGATGCTTATAAGAAAAATGTGAGATTGATCCGAAAGAGTGGGACAGAGTATTCGATTCATACCATTGGTGAGTTTGACATGAATGGCTTTAATTTGAATGATGGAGATTCTATTTATGTCGATTCTGTAGTGGAGCGTTATTCGAATATGGTTGAAATCCGTGGAGCTGTTTATCATCCTGGCATGTATCAGATAGGTGGAAGTATCAGTGGCGTCCGAGATCTCATTACTGCGGCGGAAGGTGTTCGTAATGATGCTTTTTTGAATAGAGCTGTTATGCATCGCCAACGTGATGATATGACTTTGGAAGTAATACCTGTCGATGTGAAAGGTTTGCTTGAAGGTAGTGTCCCAGACATTCCTCTCAAGAAAAATGATGTATTATATATTCATAGCCGTAAGGAAGAAGTGACA
>Ga0310690_10004473_pt1 | contig 19815 bp, 20 predicted proteins | sample AusTroGonzalo_MG_2_FD_207661 | JGI IMG/M metagenome (GOLD analysis project Ga0310690, IMG submission 207661) | Bovine rumen microbial communities from tropical cattle in Woodstock, Queensland, Australia - Gonzalo_04 (v2) (version 2) | ecosystem: Host-associated > Mammals > Digestive system >...
GTGGAAAACAGCAATATCGCGAACAACAGCCCCGAGGCCGTAAGCTTCGATCTGGCGTCCCTCATATTGAAGCAGTTCGCGCTAGACACGATATTCTCCCCTGATGTGGTGGAGGCGCACAACCATGGTTCCGTTCACATCCATGATCTGAACTTCCCGCACAGGCTGTATTGCGGAAGCCACTCCATCGAGTATCTGAAGAAATATGGGCTGAAGGGGCTGTGCAATCTCAGCACGACCAGCAAGCCTGCCAGAAGCGCGTCAGTGCTCACAGGGCATCTCAACACGTTCCTGGCGTCCATGCAGGCATACTACGCAGGCGCTCTTGGTCTTGGGTACATCAATGTGTTCTACGCACCATATCTTGTCGGCATGAGCGAGAAGGAAGTCAAGCAGATAGCGCAGGAGCTGATCTTCAACGGATCACAGAATGCGTTCTCGCGCGGGGGACAGACGCTCTTCCTCGACTTCAATGTCCACACCGGTGTCCCATCGTATCTTGCGAATGTCCCCGCCATCGGCCCCGGCGGCAAGTACATGTTCCGCGAGGCTGATGGAAATGTGGTGGATCTCGAGGAGGCCCGCATAGATGACGACTGGTGCCTCGTGTACAAGAAGGACGGCAACAACTATGCCGTGCTTCGTGAGCATGACGGCAAGCAGGCCTTCCAGTATGAGGAGCTGAATCTTGGCAAGGTCCTCACGTACTCCGACTTTGACAAGGAAGTCAAGCAGATGTGCAAGGCCCTGCTGGACGTGTGGGACGAAGGCGATGCCTTCGGGCACGTGTTCGAGTTCCCCAAGCTTGATTTCCATGTCTCGGCGGAAACATTCACAGACCCTGAGCAGTATGCGCTGTTCATGCGTGCGTGCGAGGTCACCAGCCATAACGGCTCCACGTATTTCATCTTTGACCGTGACAGTGTCAGCCTCGCAAGTTGTTGTCGTTTAAGGGTTACCATAACTGATATGTCATTGCTGCTGCATCCGGAATCGCTTCGTACGTCGTTCCCGCGGAATGATATCATTGTTATTCGCAGAAATGGAGGTCCTGTTGAGGTTACCAGTTTCGGAAGACTGTACGACGAGACCGAGTCCCCTGTGATACATGAAAATGCGTTCGAGATTAAGGAGCTGGTTGGTGTTGAGGTCTGGGACAAGTCTGGATGGACTGGCTTGCAGCGTGTTATGCGTCATAAGAAGACTCCAGAAACAAGGTCAGATAAGTTATTGGCCATCAAGGTTGATGACGGTCAGCTCATCACAGTAACGGAAAACCATCCGCTTATTGTGTCTGATACTGATAGGCGTCGCGTGTGTCCTAAATGCGGATCTGTTTCGATTTTGCCTCGTAGTTTCAGCGAATATAAACAACGCATTTGGTACTGCCCGGATTGCAGAAAATATACTGTGATGGGGCTTGAGGGCGTTGTTCCAGGAACACAGAGGATAATCGAGGCATCTGATCTAACTACAGATAATGCGTTCGAGCTGTGCCCAGATGTCTCTATAGAACACGTGAAGAAGTTAGACAGTCGTGAGGCATACTTGCTAGGAGCGTATGTCGGTGATGGCTCAATGTATACAGGGCACAAGACAATTTGTATCTCCAAGCCGGAAGAACATCCGACAACACAGAAAGTGCTTCAGTATGCACGTAGCTTGACAAGTGCCAATGTTACATGGTCGTCTGGCTCGTCTAGATTCCCAACGAGTATATGTCCAGAGGCGTTGAAGGTGGGCCATTCCGCGTACATCAAGCAGCTTCCTCCTGATTATATGTCGTGGACTGTTGACACTTTCGGTGCTGTATTTAGTGGATTGATCGACACAGATGGGTATACGCATAAGAATGAAATTGTTCTTGTATCCACGTCCAAAGTGTTGGTTTCTCAGATACAGATGTACTTGAGGTCCATAGGCATACCGTCCAGAATGAGACTGCACGCCGAAGATCCATGTATCAATAACGAGCTAAATGGCGGCACAGGGCATAATAGTACACACCTGGCATATGCCCTTACTGTCATCAACGATAAGATTATACGTAGCCTTCTCAGCGAGTCTATAAAGGTGCAGGCTGCTCATGTGTCTGTTAAGGGCGGCGGTAAACTGCATGCATATGGTCGGGCGTCAGGCATACGCAAGTGTACCGATAAGTGTGAGACTTATGTATATGACATCACAACGGACAGCCATACATTTGTGGCTAACGGAGTGCTTCAGCACAACTGCGGCTTCGGCAATGTGACCATCAATCTCCCGCAGTGCGCGTACAAAGCAAAGCATGCCCTGGACGAGCGCAAGGGAGAGGGAGACGTGTTTCAGCTTCTGCTCACTGAGGTGGACCGCATAATGGACATAGCGGCCAAGGCGCATATGCAGAAGAAGGAATTCCTCAGTTCCATCATGGTTCCTGGAGCTCCAATGTGGCAGATTGCCAAGCCGGCCAATGACGGCAAGCCGTATATGCGGTTGGAAGACTGCGTGTACATCATCGGGATGATCGGCCTCAACGACGCGCTTGAATACCTGTATGGGAAACAGCTGCACGAGTCGGATGAGATGATGGAGCTTGGGCTGAAGCTCATCACGCACATGTTCATGCGTGCCAAGGAGTACACCAAGAAATACGGTGTGCAGTTCAAGCTCGAGGAGTCCCCCGCCGAGTCGGCGGCACGCAGACTTGCGAAGACTGACCTTGTGTATTGGCGCGATGACGCACTGAAGGTGTTCAAGGGCGGAACCGAGGATGCTGCGTACTACACCAACTCCATCCATCTTGCCGCCAATGCGCCTGTGGACATTGTGGAGAGAATCCGCAAGCAGTCCATGTATCATAGCGTCATCGAGTCCGGCGCGATCATACACGCCTTCATCGGCGAGGAGCAGCCTGAGCCAGGTGCGGTTGCCGATCTTGTCACGAAGATCTGGCTAAACACCCAATGTGCGCAGATCACATTCTCTCCAGAGTTCACGTACTGCCTTGCATGCGGAAGCGTGCAGCGCGGGCTGAAAGAGGACTGCAATGCATGCGGCTCCAAGGATGTTGTGGGGGAGACACGTGTCGTCGGCTATTTCTCAAGAATCCAGAACTGGACAAAGTCCAAGCGGTACGGAGAGCTGGTCGACAGGCATAAGGGACAATACAACATCATGCAGGCAGGAGGCGAGGATGAGAAAGCTTAATGCCGTTGTGTTTGGCAAGGGGCAGGGATGCTCCAAGTGCACTGTGCTGAAGTCCAGGCTGTCCAGAATCCTGGAAGGAGAGAAATACAAAGACATCGAGATGAAGTTCAATGACGTCCTCACAGAGGATGGCATGGTTGAGTTCCTCAAGGTGGAGGTGCTGAATCCGAACAGGATTCCTGCGCTGCTGATGCAGGATGCAGAGACTGGCGAGTGGCTTTCTGCACAGGGATGCAAAGATCCGTATGACCAGAGAAACACAGGGTATATTCTGGGGATACAGACCGACTACAACAATGGAGGCGGGTTGATAAGTCCACAGATGATAGAGGAAGTGCTCGATAGGGCACTGGAACAATAAGGAGGTCAAAGGCCCGGCAGAGCGCCGGGCTTTTTTGTTATGTCAGGTTTAGTGAATACATACCCGTTGGCGTATTTGGACGCCTATACCGTGAAAGACGGGCTGCATGTCCTGCGAGTGTGGTCGGGGTTCGATGCGCTTCTGCCGGAGTGCCCTGATGACAGGCATCGTACAATACTGCAGGTGCTGAACAATGTTGTTGAGTCCTGCGAGAGCACCATAAGAATGGAGAGGCTCGTTGTGAATGTGTGGGGCGGAGTCGATCAGGCGCATGCGTATGTTCTAAAGGATTTGCTGTCCGACGCCGTGCCCAGTAGACGGGGCAGAGAGTGGACCGACAGTGAGGATTGTTATGACGCCAATTGGAACATACATCTGGGGTTCAGCCACACGACGTCTGATGTAGTGTCCTCGTTCATGGCCAATACAGGGCTCGTGAAGGACTATCGTAGGGCCAGGCTGACGCTGCATGTGCGCGGAGGCACAGGGATAGAGCATTGGAGCATGCTCCGTCCGCTGCTGTTCTACATGAGTCCTGGCAGGATGGGAATGCTACGCATAGTGGTTCACATAGTCGAGGAGGACGCGGGTGACACAGCCGCCATCTGCGAAGATCTTAACAGAAGGCTCATAGCATACAGCAATGACATGGTGATGAATCATGCGCTCCCAGTGGACACGCTCTCACTGGTGAATTCGCATTTGTTCATATGTCCGCATATCATGCCGGACAATTGTGACAATTTCCCGGTGTTCGCCGGGATGTTGACCCGGGAGCAGATAGCTGCCCCCGAGGAGACCAGAACCATCTATGGAGCCTAACAACTCCCTTTGACGAGCAATCGTCATCGAAGAAGAAAGTGAATTGCTAATAGATCCTAAGAGCCCGTCGACGCGTTGCGGCGTCCAGAAATGGGAGACAACAGACGGGATGGCATATGGCGACAGCAAGCCTAAGTGCCGTACAGAAATGGACGTTTAGCAGCCGAGCCTGTACGGGAGAGACACCCCTGCACAGGAAGGTTCATCGACTATCCCGGAAGGGAGTACCCGACAAGCGGAGGGGAAGTCCTCCCACCCAGGAATGGGTGGATGAAATAGTCAGTGCATCGTGGAAACATGATGAGTGGTCTAGCCTGACAACTAGAAACCTACCGTGCGGTAGCGACGCGCGGTGAACAGAACCATGGTCGGAAAAGGTGATTTTGTTCGCCTTGGATTTGAACCGCGATATGAATGCGGCGTTGAATCTTATGCGAACACCGTGGGTCACACGGAGCATGCCTGCAGAGCAGCCGTAGACACGGCTGTGATGAAGCAGGAAGATCACCGTATCCGTAAGGGTACAACGATCATGACAGTATGAGATGATGTTCACATATGGAATGTTCATCGGAATATGCCTGCTGGCGGTGTACATATGGGAATGACCGGCATGCGCATCGTGGACATGCATCTGGCAGATGCCATGAGGCGTGATCCAAAGGGTCCGTGGAAGGTACCATGCTATCTGGGGTGCGTTAGTATCGGGCTTGGGGACGAGCTGGTAAGCGTAGACAGCAAGGGCGACCTGCGGATGCGAAAGATGTACGCGAATTCCCCAGTGAAGGATTCGTCATTCTGGTATATGTACAATGGAGCAGCGACGCCGCGCAACAGCAAGATCATCTACAGATCGTGTCTGCGTGGAGGAGGGATCACGTTTGTCAGTAGGCTGCAGTATGGAACGCTGTTCAGAGTCAATATGATGAGGGACAGCCCAAGGCATCTTGAGTACAGTGAGTTGACAGCCGATGGTTGGGTGGATAAAAGCATAGATCCGGGCTCCTGGGACAGTACGTATAGGATGTGGAAGAACATCAGGTCTGAGATATATGATCAGATGTCAGACAGCCCAGCCTCAGATAAGTCGCTGTATGACATAGCCGCCAAGAGGATCGAGGCGGCTAGATGGCTATCGCAGGACTACATATTGTCCAAGTACTGCCATGGGATGCTGTCAGAACTGCGCGAGTTGGTGCACAACGACGAGCTGCCACAGATATGCGAGGACACGCTAGGCTATGTGTTTCTGAAGCGCAACCAAGCCCCGGAGACCAGGCTCAGCATGCGCGCGTATCTGCAGCACACGATCACCGTTGCTGATCTGATCAGCAACGGGCTACAGTACTACTTCCCAGAAACAGCGATGGACAACGACGCGTTCATCAAGATAGTTACTCACATGAGCTGTGGCTGGGGAGCAACGCTTGACACGGAAAAGAAACTGGTTGGGCTTGGCTATCTTGAAGCTAGGTTCAAGCGCTGATCTTGGAGAGGATGCCGCGCATGCGTCCTATGATGAGGTCGACGCGTCTCTTTATCTCCTGTGTCGGCAGTCCTGTCCTTTGCGCTATCTGTTTGGTGTCAAGGACGGCCTTGCAGTCGATTCCGTACGTTGACGTGATTATGAACCTGTCCATGTCGGACAGCTGCTCAAGCGCGTCGTGTACTCTGTCTATGCAGGTCGCCCTTGTGTCATCCCCATTGTCCTGCTCGGCCATCATCTCCTCGAAGGTGGTGTCCGAGTCAGCGTTCACCTGCTCCTCCATGTACAGCGTCTCATATGCCACGCCACGGAGCGAGTCTATTGTATGCGTCCCTATGCCTGTCATCTCGGAAAGCTCCTCCGTAGTCGGTTCCTTGCCGTTCTCTGAGAAGTAGTCCGTTGTGGCCTTGTCTATCGAGCGCATATGCGCCGCCGACACGCCAGGGACACGTATCAGCTTTGATTGCCACATCAGGGCATGTCTCATGGCCTGCTTTATCCACCAGGCCGCGTAGCAGGAGAACTTGGCGCCCTTGGACGGATCGAATTTCTCCGCGGCTGTGATAAGTCCGAGATTTCCTTCCGCCACCAGGTCGTCGAACGCGACTGCCCCGAATTTGAACTCGTGGGCCAGCTTGACCACCAGCTTCAGGTTAGCGCACACAAGCCTGTTCATTGCCTGCGTACGCTCGGCCTGAGTGCCGTTGTGTATCAGGTCTGCCAGTCGCGTCTCCTCTTCGATTGTAATTAACTGTTCACCACTGATGTCCCTCATGTAGTCGGACATCGTCCTACTAGACACATGCACGTGTCTGCTCATCGCTGCCTCCTTTGTTGGTACCCGCGTCGAATATGACGCAACTTAAACATAGCGCAGAATCCATGCAGTGCAAGTAAAAATTTCAATAAAAATTATGCCTTAATTTCCATGGGAAATCTGGCATAATACCATGCCCAGGCGTTCGTTCCCGCAAGGGCTCCTGAAAGCCAACGACTGGCATAGGGAAACTTTGTACGACATCCTGCTGCAGTACAAAGGGTTGTGTGTTAGAATGCAGGCTCTAATGGAGGTGTATTATGGAACTAACAAAACAACAAATCAAAGAACTGTCTGCGTGCTTCTTTGAGATGTACCGCAGACACGAGTCCGCAAAGAAGGCCTCTGATGCGGCTGAGAGAAAGCGTCGCAAGGCCAACAACCCAATTCGCAAAGCAGCGTCCAAGGTCACAGGAGCTGTGACCTGGACGATCGATGGCATCCGTGTCGGGATCGCCAATGCTGCCAACTGGGTCGCTACAAAGATGGCGGTGAAAAAGGACTAATCATAGCCCTATTAGGCGGGCGGTACAAATTGTGCCCCCGCCTACGTTTATCAGCCTGATGGCATTGTGTATATGCCTATGGACAGGCTCTGTGGACAGTAACTTTCTTTTACAAAAATAAGGAGATAAAAGTATGCCTACTTTTCTTGATAAACGCTTCAACCAATTCGTTGGATATATCAACGAAGCCATCTCCAATGACCTCCCTCGTGAGATCTTCTTCTGCGGAAGAACGATCAAGTTCAAGGAGGGCGAAAGCGACAATCTTAGCCAGCTTTTGACCGTCTATCTTGACGGAAAGGAGACGCCGTATGGACTTGAGGACAGCCTCGAGGCAAAGGCTCGGTTGGCAAAGGACGGCTATCTCGGCAACGAACTCATCGCAATGGGCACCCGTGCCCTGGCGCAAGTCGAGGCCCGTAAGAAACGCGAACGCGTTCAGGGTCTTTTTGAGGGAATGCGCGAAATCTGGGGCGATTATGCCAGCAGCGTCTGGCATATGAAGATCCCGGAAACCAGACGTCCCAAGATCGCGAAAGCGGTCTTGGCCCTCATAGCAGTCCCAGCCTCTAAGGAGGCAAAGACTGTCGCCCAGGCCAAGAAGGCCGGGGCGAAGCTCCCCTGGCTCGAACCCAAGGAGTGGAGCACTGTGAAACGTGTCGCGGAGAGACTCCGTGGCATCCGTAAGTAACAGGCTCACACGCTGGTCCGCGTCGTATGCAGCAATGTATTCGGCGCGGATTTTTTTACCTAGTAACAAGCAACAACAAGGAGAATGACAATGAAACTGAATTCTATTTTCACGACTCTCACAGATGAGGAAAGTCTTGCAATGGTCAAGAAGCAGCTCGACAGCGTTGAGCTGAAATATACCGAGGAGGGGCATAAGAACTCCCTTACATTCATTGTGCCCACCCCAAGCGGAATGGACAAGGCTACAGGTCTTTATGCCGTGGGCATGAGCATCAGCCTGCAACCTCAGAATACCTGGGTAGTCACCGGGCTATTCGTTCAGGATGCAGGTGACCGTTTCATGCCGTGGGACCCCAAAAGCACGGAGATTTCGGACACCAACAAGTTCAAGCTCTTCTTGTATGAGCTTGATCAGAATCTCACCTATGGTCATCTCCAGTGGACAGGCGAGAATCTCGGCTTCCGGGACATGATTCCACCAAATGAGTTCCTCGTGGAATATTTGATGAAGGTGATCACGGAGCTCTGCGTAGCGTTCGCGCTTATCCAGAAATGGGATAAGCTCGAGCTCTCTGAGATCTATCCTCTTTGGAAGGTGACAGGCGAGATGGCCAAGCTGGCGACCTTGAGGGCCCATCTCGAGAATAAGGCGCCAACCACAGCGGACGGCATCGATGCTCGCCCCGACACAGGCGAGCCTGAGCCTCCTGTCGATGGCAACAAGGAGGACAAAGCATGACAACGAACTTCCTCTCCCCGAAAGAGATGCTGGACATGCAGCGCAGGCGTCGCCGCATCATGGAGGTCAAGCAGGCTGCGTCTGAGATTTTCGCCATTCTGATGCTGGCGCTGATCTTCCTCTTCATCGGATACATCGGGTGGCATGTGTATCGTCATATCAATGACAACACATATGATCCACCCCGTGTGGTTCAGGACTAAAGGAAACAATTGCCAGCTGTGGTCCGAACAACCACAGCTGGCGCAACCATTGACAAGGAGGTCAATATGAAGATTGATAAGTTCGAGTTTGTCGATGCCAAGAAGGTCGAGAATACTGTGGCTATGGTCGAACAGCTCCTTGATGTCGGTGAGGGGATTGTCGTCGGACGTAACCCAAACGGCACTTGGCGTGCCGATCTCTGGAATGATGGCGACACGCTTGTCGAGGCACTGGCAAAATGCTGGAATAAGCGCGTCGAGAAGAATCTGATCAAGGTTCTTGAGCAGTCCGGCTGGATCAAGAACACTGACGGAGTCTATCGTCACAGCGGTGGTGAGGTTACCATTCACGGTGACCACATTGTTCTGAAGGCAAGGGGCAATGAGTACATCATCGATGATGCCACGCCGCTTGCGATCGGATTGCTGATGCAGCCAATCACCGGAGTCAACCCGATCAACGATGTCCTGAGGACGCTCGATGCTTCTGTTGGTCATGAGTACTTCGGAGTCCCCAAGGTCGGGCATCGTGTTCCACCGTTGCCAAAAGTCATCAATGAGTAATTAACCAGAACAAGGAGGTATGTATGGAAGAGCAACTGAAGAAGATTGCGTGTGCGAGGGTTAAGGACGACATGAACAGCAACCGTGACAGCTGGGGTCCCTGCTGTGGCGACTGTCAGTACCGCGACATGCCCACGAAGCCGTGCCACGGGTGTTTCGACGGCAAAGTCGAGCAGATCGCAAGCAAGCTCCGGCAGGGCCTGCCCCGCTAGGCATGTCCTACAATCAACAACACCAACAAGGAGGCAATCATGACGACCGAAGGTGACAACTGCAGCTACAAGGAGGTAGGAATGCTAGATAAACCCGATATTATTGACACCTACAGAGGGTTCGGAATCAAACTGCGCTGGATTCAGTTGGATCAAAAATACGATGGACACTGGTGCGCATATCTCACAGAGGTGCCGGAGGAGTACGAGGACATGGTTCACATGGAGGCCGACGACCCATATCTGGAGGGATTTGAGCCGCATGGGGGCTGGACGTATTTCGGGGGACTGGGCTGGGATTACGTCCATGACGGGGACAGGGAGAAGCACTGGACCGAGGCTACCGTCATGGCCGATGTCAAGAGAACCATCGACATGTTTCTCGACCATGTGAGCAGGGACATGTACATCTACCACGGGTGGAAATGGGACCTGCATCTGTTCTCGGACAGCGGCAACGCGTCGCTCCTGGAGGCGCCTGGCGTGTTTTCGGCGCTGTCGACACGGCGGCAGTTCAAGCCGCTGCTGGAGGACGCGATGTACGTGCCGGACGGCTGGTTCGATCTGCCTGGCTTGTACTGGCACTACGAAGTCTCTCTTGAGGAGATGCAGGCCGACATCCGCCAGCTCGTGGACGAGGTCGAGAAAAAGCAGCGGGAAGGCAACAACTAACGGCAATGGGCGGCCGAGATCATCATGCGCGACGGCTCCTGGTACCGGGAGTTCACCGTCGACTACTGCTCCGGCGGCAGCGAGGTGTTCCACCTGGAGACGCCGGAGGAGAAACCGGAGCCGGACGACGGAACGCGGAAGCTGGCGCGGGCAATTGCGGAGTCGGCACATGGCATCGAGGCATGACCTATCACAGCCATACGACGGTGCCGCGTGGAGCAAAACGATGGGATATACTACCAGTATATCCCAGCGTTTTCTTTTTAGCGTCCACTACATTCTATACTCCGAGTATAATTTTTTACCAATCTGTCCCCACAGGCATTTATAGATACGCAACACATTAAAACAAGGAAACAGACATGCTTCTGCACTTTGATGACGCCACATCTTTAACTGGCGCAAAGCTGTTCAGACGTAACAGACTGGTCATACTCTATGGACTGCACCACACATTGGAACTGCAATGCATAGCAGGCCTAGCCAATACACCTGTTGACATGCAGGCATTGAACCTGTGGCATTGGGAACTGAACATAACGAAGACGCTGGAGAATCCCTCCTCCATACTCGCATCAGCAATATATGAGACGAACATAGCAGTGGAGGACATTCTGTCAGTTGAGTTCTCCACAGCGACCGAGGCCATGTACGAATATGTGGCAGGAGGCATAGAGCAGCCGGCCGTGTTTGAGCTGAAGGGGTTCGAATCAGATGCTTCCGAAGAAGCCACAGTGGTGATACAGCTGCCCATCACGCTGAGAACCACGGTAACTGACAAATGTCCGCAGAAGCTGTCCGACGCTATGCTGGCTGAGATACAGCATGATCTGGAGCTGTCCCGCCAGTACGAGTCCACTACATACCAATATAAGGAAGAGGCGGCGCAGTCGGCAGATGTCGCAGTCGAGGCCGCAAACACCGCCAGCACAGCGGCGGCCATTGCGGAGAACATAGCCTCCACGTTTAGTGAGGTATTGCCAGAAGCCCTAAACGCCAGAACATGGGCAGAGGGAGACCATGAGGCGGTTGTCATCATAGGTGGCACATTCTCTGCGAAGGGATGGGCCGAGCAGGCAGGCACAGCCTCTGAGTTGGCGCTGGATGCATCCACGGTTGCGACGAGGGCCGCGGATGACGCGCAGTCCTATTCCATTACCACTAGAGAGAACAAAGATGCGGCGATATTGGCGGCATCCATAGCCGTGAGCGCGTCCACAGCCTGCTCCTCATACACATTGACGGCATCCACAGCAGCCATGATCGCATTGGATGCGTCGTCCTCCGCCAGATACTATGCGGAGAGAGCGGAGGAGGCTGCAGCCAAAGTCGACATCCCGACTCCTACAGCGCTGGACGATGGGAAGGTCATGACCGTGTCAGACGGCACCTACTCGCTGGCTGACGGGCTGACGCTGTCGTCGCTGACTATCCTAGGCGGTATAGCCAGAACCATCATACAGGGCGGCACGATAACGACCAGCAGGATAGTCAATGACATGGGGCTTGAGATTCCCTTCGACATTCCTATCATCAGGACATCCGATGCTATGCTGATACTGTCGGGGGACAATGCATATAGCTGGGAGCTTACCGGCAGCACAGGCACAAGCATACTCAGCGTAAACGTGACGTCATATAGCGGATCCGAGAAGCTGTGGTCCGTTGACATAGCCCTCGGGACAGCCGCCTCGGTGCAGTACGACGACATGACCATAGACATCGAGAACAGCGCTCCGCTGGTGGCCAACAAGGTCAACAAGTGCGTCGTGAGGCTGGCGGTGGGCTTTGCGCGGGTGTACTGCTACGCGCTGGAGGATCTCGCATGAGCACGCAAGCGCAGCTCTCAATGCTGCTGAAGGCAGGACCTCCTGTCAAGGCCACCATAGGCGCAAGCAACCCTGACGGGTTCACCAGCTTCTCCACCATGGAGGACTTCGTGTCCAGATGGCAGCGGACTGACCTGACCTGCATCACCTGCATAGTCGGCAACAACTACACGCTGACGGACGTGCTGACGATGACGGACATAGACGAGGTAAACTTCGCCAGCGACAGGACGGCATATTCCTTTACGTCAGGCACGAAGCACTTCACCTACACGGACAGACCGCTGCTGATAAGGGGATGGGGAAGCGACACAGGCGGGTCATACACCACGATCGGGACTGCCACGCTGTACGCTGACGGCAGGCCCATCACGTTCAAGGACATCATCTGCAACAGCCAGCTGTACGGAGCCAACCTGAACACAGGCATGAACGGCAACATGACGCTGGATAACTTCGGCACGAACAAGGGCTCGCAGTACTGCGGCGGCGTGCTGAACGCCACGACAGTGACCATAGCCGGGGACATAGTCGGTGTCGTGAAGGACTCCAGGAGCTCCATGTCCATCTACGCGGGGTTCCTGAACGGCGCGGCCAGCTTCATCTGCTCGGGCACCATAAGGATACACTGGATAAGCGGTCTCGGGAATAATATCTGCGCCTCCCCGATGTTCTCCACGACAGCGTCTGCAGTTCAAAGCATCACGCTAACAAGCCGGACAGAGCTCATCATTGACGGAGGAGTCATAGACAGTGCTTTGGGGGGCCCGTATGCAACATCATCCAGCAAGAGCTTCACTACGGCGGGCTCTCATGTCATAGTGAACGGAGGCACAACCACAGGCCCCGTATGCGGATGCGGCTTATCCAAGTCTTCCACATGCTCCGTGAACGGGGATGTGGACATTGAGATAAACGGAGGCTCACTTGAGCGCGTATGGGGAGGCATAATGCCACACGCGATCGGATCTGTCAGTGATATCTACTGCGCTGATGCTGTGGTAAACGGAGACATAACGATTACGCTGAACGGAGGGACCTACCATAAGGACGTCGTGCTGGGCAGCGGTGACGTGGGCCAGGTGAACGGAAACGTGTTCCTGGATATTGGGCCGGATGCGCAGTTCGCAGACGACAATCAGAGGGTAATGGGGACGAGCTACTACGGAAGCTTCGCCACGCCCTATGTGACGGGAACGCGCAAGCTGCGCATACGCTCCGACAGGACGCTGTCCTGCAAAATGGAGCAGGGCTCGTTCCTGGACATCGAGATAGCCAGCGGGTATTCCCCGACGCTCAGCGGCGTGTTCGATATCTCCCGCTCCGACCTGAAGCTGCACACCGACAGCCATCTCACAGTCTCGCAGGCCACAGGGCTGCAGACACTGACGCTTGCGGTGGAGTCCGGCGCCGCAGAGGGCGAGATAGCCGCATTCACTGCTGGCTTCACGCCAAACAACGACGGCGACGAGTACGACTTCAAGGTCCACGTCGAGCAGAACGGCACGCGAACGCAGGCCACGAAGGTGTCCGACTTCGAGTACACAGCGGATGGCACTACGATAACGATAGCTCAGGACTACACGGGCATTTCCTACAGGAGGCAACAATAATGAAGTATTACATCGACGAGAATGAGACCAGGCACTACACGCTTCCGCGCATCTGGAACGGCATCACTCCATTCAATGAGCTGCGTGCCATAGAGGCAGGATGGCGCATAGTGGACGAGCCGGATCCTGAACCTGTGCCGGAGGACACGACGGAGCGTGACGCCGCGGAGCGCCAGATTGTGCAGATCATAGTAGGCCTTGCCTCGCAGTACAATGCGCTGGAGGAGCTGGCCTCCATGGACATCACCATCCCCAACCTCACTGCGCTGGCGGATGCCCACAATGTGCCCGAGGCCACGATGCTGGCGGTGGAGACGCGGATACTGATCCTGGCACGGCATCTGGAGGCGGTCACAGGGCTCACATGGGCCGAGACGTGGGAAGGGCTGAAGGAGCGCTTCATGGGCTATGTGCAGGAGCTGAATGCGCCTGCGGCAGAGTAAGCGATCACCCAGAACAATAAGGGCATATACTAATAGTATTAGTATATGCTCTTATTTTTTACCTCTTTTTGTGGCATAATATTATGGCGACGGTTCTCTGCTGTTCGCTGGGCATGCTCTTATCGCATAGGGAGCAATGCCGATCTGTAGTGCGATTGCCTAGGAGGGCAATATGATTGACATGAGCGATGTGACTGTTACTGGTTCTGATTCTCAGACGACCTTTCACCTGGATAACTACAGGCTGGGCCGAAAAGGCCCTCCTGCTCTTTTTTAGCATGTACATCTGATGCTCAAAATATAGGAGTATTTTTATATAGCTTCGCTATAAAAATACTCCGTTATATTTTGCTTTCACATCAGCTCAGGTCCGCGAGCCTCTCCAGATCATCTATGACGCCACGAACCAGCTCCTGTTTCTGCGGATCATCAGGTCCGACATACTCTGTGGACTGGCGCAGCCTGTTGGCCATGTCGCGCAGAACGCTGATGCCGATGTTGACGCAGGGCTCTACGATGGATGCACTGCTGATTGCTATCGTCATCCATGAGTCAGACGAGTCCAGCACATGTGCCGCTGCGCCCTCCGGCAGCCCTATGGTGGCTCCCTCGATAGCCTGCGCTTCTATGACGTTGTTGTCGTTGTTCTCTGCCATTGTGGATCTCCTTGTTACGCGTGGATACAGATATATTAACTTTGCCTTCCACGGCGTCCTTTTCGGGTTTACTTATTTCTCCCACTCCTTCTGCGCCGTGGAGGGCTTTTGTTTACCCGCCGACTAAAACAGAAGACATAAGACCGCAGGAGACAGGCACATGGCAGGCAACAAGCTAGAGTTCACATTCGGCAGCTGGGATGACAGGCATACGCTCAGATACGCAGGCATAAATGACACGATCATAGTGCCACCTGGCAATGCCACGGATCCGGAACCAACGGAAGGCACCGCGGTTAACAAGTATGGCTGGCCATTGATACAGGACGTTGTGCCTGAGAGGGCGAAGAAGCACTACGACACGTTCTATATGGTCGATGCAGCCACAGCAGGTGTGAAGTACATGTGCTTCGACGACAGCGCCGAGCGCGTCATCTGGCGGGAGACGGAGGTCTGATATGGCATTGACTACAGGAAACGACGTTAGGCACGCGTATCTGTCGCGGAATGCGTTCGAGGAGCTGGCTGACAAGGACGAGGACACCATATACTTTGTGAATGACGATGTCCGCATGCAGCTGTATAAGGGCGCTGTGCTTGTCGGCGTGGAATCAGCTTGCACATCGTTCTATGTGTATGCCAGCGGGGCCATCGCTGCCGGGGATACGGATGCCGTCATAGGGTACGCGACAGTGGCTATACCCGCTCAGATGACATGCAAGTTCTTTGTCAGGACATACACCGCGAAGAACCAATCTGATATAGTGGTAGACTGGGGGGATGGGGCACACACGGTTGCCGCCGTTGACACGCTTGAGTACACGGAGGAGTTGGAGCAGGACACAGAATGGGCGTTCATTTTCGCGCACACATATGCCACGGCAGGCAAATATAAGGTCAAGGTGTACGGGAAGGACTACTACCATATATCGAACTGGACGGAATATCTGGAGAACTACAACGGCGATAAGGATTGTAATCTGCTCTGCGAGTGCTTCACGGACGACTGCTCTATCTCCCCTCAGCTGAAGAACATGAGCAGTTTCGCCCGCCAGGGCCTACGGCTCACGAGCGTCAATGTATCTGACATGTCGTTCTTCAACCTCGAGAACTTGGCGTTGATGTTCGAAGGATGCGAGAATCTGCTGTCCTTCACGGGCATCGCCACATACATGCCGTCAGTTAGGAGCTGCGAGCAGATGTTCTGGAAGTGCTATGCGATGACCAGCTGCGGCTTCATGCTGCCGTCCACATTCAAGTATGCCAGCTGCTGTGCACAAACCTTTGCGTACTGTACGTCGCTGGCATCCGACATATCCACGCTCATACCGCCCGCTGGCTTCGCCCCTCCCTATGTGGACCTGACTAATACATTCTATGGGTGCGCCTCATTGACAGGCACTGTTCCGGCAAATCTGCTGTGGGAGAGCAATACGGACTTCCTGGCGACGAACTGCTTCTCCGGCACGCCATTAGCCGGGCAGGTCCCGGAGGCGTGGGGAGGAGTCACTGACAACACTCCGGACGACGTGGACGGGGCCGTGCTGAACATCAGGCTGCATGACTCCCCGAGCGACGCCACAGGCAAGAGCGTGCAGGTGATACAGTACAGTCAGGTTCCGATATCATTCTACACTGATGAGCAGGGTGTCAGATGCGCCTCGTTCAATCATGCCGCGCTTCTGGTGCCCGCGCCTGCTGGCGGAGATCTGGACTTCAACGGGGCGTCCTTTTCCATATGCTATTGGGCCAAGCTGGCAAGTGCCGCCACAGAGTGGACATCGGTTGTGAACAAGCGACTGGGCGGTGGGGCCGCCGACTATTATGCAGGCTTCAACTATGGCGTTCCTGACTTCTACAACGGCACCGTAGCGACGTCCACGACAACAGCCATTGTGCAGGAGTGGCATTTCTACTGCTATGTAACGAATCATACGGCCGGCACCACGACACTGTATATAGATGGCGTGGCGAAGGACACGTTCAATCTGACATGCGTCGCCAGTGACCGTCCGTATCTGATGGTCGGGGCCTGTTGCTACAGCGCTGACCCGACGCAGGCCTCATGGGGCAATCTGGAAGAGACTTTCGAGGGGTCGCTGCATGATGTCCGCGTATACCCTATGGCACTTAGCGTAGCTGAGATCGGAATCATAATGAAGGCCACCGCCGCGCAGCCCACCCCAATGGTCGCAGTGACGAGGACCGGGTCCACCAACGACTCGCAGCTGCTGCTGCGGGGAAAGGCATACAAGCTGGATCTGTCGGCATATACGGGAACGCTCACGCTCAACTGCGAGAGAAGCTTCGGCCATGTCCTCATGTGGGGCGTGGACATAACGCTTGGCGCATCGGGCTCTGTGCAGTACGGAGCCATGTTCAACGCCAATGGCTCGGATGCGCTGACGGCAAGCAAGGTCAACAGATGCGTCGTGAGATGGGACGGCACTGAGGCCCGTCTGTTCTGCTACGCCACGGAGGATCCTGCATGACGGACTATGAGATGACGCTGTATGAGTGTCTGGCGAAGCGCGGAGGGGGAGGAGGCGGCGGGGGGCTGCCTGCCGGGTACAGGCAGGTGGCTTGCCTACGCAGCTCGGGGGTGCAATGGATAGAGACCGGTCTGTACTTCACCGGGAGCAAGCTGAAGTTCGAGGCCGACGCCGCAGGCGTCAAGCAGTCGTCGGAGCATGACCTGTTCGGCTGCTACAACAGCGGGCACAACAAGATCATCATCGGCATAGCGTCCAGCCAGTGGTTCCTGTACTCGCGCAGGAACGACAACGCCACGGCGGACACGTCGGCGCATGCCGCGCTCACAGGCACCAGGCAGCACATTGAGTTCCTGTGCGACAGGGACGCGGGCACGAAGACGCTGACTGTGGACGCGGAGACCGACACAGAGACGTTAACGTCCGACACAGGCTACAGCGCGCTCCCGTTCGTGCTGTTCATGGGCGGTTTCAGCGGCACGTCTGCGTACAAGCTGGGGATGTACACGCTGTACTACGCGAAGGTGTGGCATGACGGTGTTCTCGTGCGCGACTACGTGCCTTGCGTGAGGGAGGCTGACGGTAAGCCAGGCATGTACGACATGTGCGGAAGCGTGTGCTCCGCGACGGGCACACCGTTCTATGTGAATGGCGGAACTGGTCTTGATTTCGAATGGCGCGAGATAGGCGGATATGACATTGACTTTGAAGTCACAACTATAGCGGAGCAGCTAACATACTCCTTCCAGTCCAAGGCGAACACCACATTCGAGTGCGACTGGGGCGACGGGACTGTGGAGACCATAACGGCCGAGCAGGCCCGCAAGAGTCATACATACGCAGAGGCAGGCACATATCGAATCCGCATACAGGATGCCCTTAATATCACGCAGTTCGTCCCTGGCGACAACAACGATTCTGCATATACGCCGATGGCGAAGCTGGTGGGCCATGTCTATAAGTTTAATGCCGTATATAGCAACAATATGTTCCGTAACTGCGAGAACATGACGATGGATGAGCTGAGAAGCGACTTGACTTCAATACCAAATAAAGCCTTTATGAATTGTACCAGTCTGGATTTGACCAGCCTTCCAACAGGTATTACAACACTTGGGTCTGATGCCTTCTATAAGTGTACTAGGCTAGCTCTTGAGTCAGTTCCACCGAATCTTGTTAGCATAGGTGCGAATGCCTTCTTCCAATGCGGTAACATAACCGTTGCGTCGTTGCCAGATACTGTCACTACAATAGGAGATTCTGCATTTTCCGATTGTACGAAATTGGCTCTTTCGTCCCTCCCAGCGAATCTTACCAAAATAGGCTCTAGTGTGTTCCGTGCCTGTTCAAACATAACGCTGACTTCGCTTCCATCTGGAATAACCAGCATCGGACAAAGTGCGTTCAGTGGTTGTACCAAGTTGGCGCTGACTTCTTTGCCGTCAGGAGTAACCAGCATACCACAAAGCGCGTTCGCAACTTGCACGAATCTTGCGCTCACATCTTTGCCTAGCGGAGTTACATCCATAGGGAACTCCGCTTTCCAGAACTGCACGAATCTGGCATTAACTGAACTTCCGAGCGGAGTCACGTCCATAGGGCAGTCCGCTTTCAGAGGATGTACGAATCTTGCTCTCACGTCATTACCTTCTGGCTTAACTACAATCAGCGCAAACTCATTCCAGGATTGCGCGAGTGCGGCCATTGCCTCGCTTCCTCCACTGTTGACAAGTATTGCAGCGTATGCTTTCTCTGGGAGCGGAGTAGTTTTCGCGCAGATACCCGCCTCTGTGACGACGTTGGATTCATCTTGCATGGCGGGATGCACAGGGCTCACGACGCTATCGTTCCTCGGCACGCCGACGAGCATTGCAGCCCAAGCCTTACGTTACTGCACGAATATCACAGACATCTACGTCCCGTGGTCTCAAGGGGACATAGCAGATGCCCCATGGGGAGCGACCAACGCGCATATCTGGTACAATCATACAACATAGGAGAATACGATGGAAGAATGGAGAACGATAGATGGCTTTGAGAACTATGAGATAAGTTCTTTGGGAAATGTTAGGAGCGAGAACAAGGATATGGTCAGGCTTCAGCATAAGAGAAATGGGTATCTGGCCGTCAATTTGTATAACAAAGGAATGAGCCAGCTATTAGTGCATAGACTCGTGGCAGTGGCTTTTTTGCAGAATCCAGATGGATTGCCGCAGGTGAACCACAAGGACGGCAACAAACTGAATAATGCGGTCGAGAACCTCGAATGGTGCACTGCGAAGGGGAACATGACACACGCGTATGCAACAGGACTTAGTCATTGCTGGAATAAAGGAAAACACGGAATATACACAAATGAAACCTTATGTAGAATGTCAGAGGCTAAAAGAGGGAAATATTTTGGCGTGAGACGTGCGATCAATCAATATGCACTAGACGGAACTCTGCTTAACACATGGCCTAGTGCTGTGGTTGCGGAGGGCGAAACGGGAATTAATAGGAGGCATATATCAATGTG
>Ga0310690_10004475_pt1 | contig 19812 bp, 25 predicted proteins | sample AusTroGonzalo_MG_2_FD_207661 | JGI IMG/M metagenome (GOLD analysis project Ga0310690, IMG submission 207661) | Bovine rumen microbial communities from tropical cattle in Woodstock, Queensland, Australia - Gonzalo_04 (v2) (version 2) | ecosystem: Host-associated > Mammals > Digestive system >...
CAATCGCTCGGACACTCATCGGTAGTTTTGCGATAAGGGTTGCGTATTAAAAGGGAGAGACAAATATGGCAACGAAAAAAACGAAAACAACAAAAACAGCCGTTAAAAAGCCGAGAACGACTAAAACGGCTGTCAAGAAGATAAAGGCGGTGGCAAAAACAAGGGAGCAGACCGAGTATGACAGACTCTCGGTGCTCTATCAGAACATTCCGAGCAACAAAAGGGCATTGGTTGACGGACTTTTGTGGCAGGCAGCGAGGTTAAGGGTATCACTTGATGACCTTTATGCCGATCTGCAAAAGAACGGCAACACGGAGATGTTCAAACAGGCAAACGATGGAGTCGAGTTCCCGAGAGAGAGACCAGAGTCTAAAATCTTTGCCACAAGAGACAAGAGTTATCTGTCTATCATCAAAAAACTCGATGAGCTGTTACCGGTGCAAGAAGTCAAGTCGGGTTTTGCAAAGTTAGGCGATGACTAATTACATATACGAGTATTTTCAAGCCATCAAAGACGGCTCGATAATCGTAGGACAGTGGATATTACTACTCTATGAGTACATAGTAAAGGGTCTTGAAAACAAGACCTTTTATTTTGCACCAAAAAAGGCAAACAGAGCGATCAAGTTTATTGAGAACTATTGCCATCACTCAAAGGGTCGTAATGATCTGCTCGTTCTCGAGTTATGGCAAAAGGCACTTGTCTCCGTCATCTTTGGTGTAGTCGATGAAAATAATTACAGACAGTTCCGAGAGGTCGTTCTCGTAGTAGCGAGAAAAAACGGCAAGTCATTATTCGCAGCGGCAATAATGGCTTATGTCTCATTCTTGGATGAGGAATACGGAGCGGAGATATACTGTCTCGCTCCAAAGTTAGACCAAGCCGAGATAGTCTATTCCTGCTTTTGGCAGATGTGTCAATCAGAGGATGACCTAAAAGACAAGATACAAAAGAGGGGTAGGCTGTCTGACTACTATATTGAGGACTCAAATACAGTAGTCAAAAAAGTTGCTTTTAATGCAAAGAAGTCAGATGGCTTTAACCCTCACCTTGTTGTATGCGATGAGGTCGCATCCTGGGTAGGAGACCCAGGCAAGAAACAATACGAGGTAATGAAGTCAGCTCTCGGTGCGAGAAAACAACCTATGATCTTGAGCTGCACTACATCGGGATATGTAAACGAGGGCATCTACGATGAGTTGGTCAAAAGAGGAACGAGATTTCTGCTCGGTGATTCCAAAGAGCAGAGACTCCTACCCGTCTTTTATATGATTGACGATGTAGACAAGTGGAACGACATAAACGAACTCGCTAAATCTAACCCGAACCTCGGAGTAAGTGTATCGGTAGACTATATGCTCGAAGAGATAGCGATAGCCGAGGGTTCTCTGTCCAAAAAGGCAGAGTTCTTAACAAAGTATTGTTGCATCAAACAATCGAGTTCACAGGCTTGGTTATCCACAAAGGATGTAGACGATGCCGTAAGTGAACCGATCAGACCCGAACAGTTTAAGGATTGTTATGCGGTCGGAGGTTTAGACCTCTCCATGACTACGGACTTGACGAGTGCCTGTCTCGTAGTCGAGAAAAACGAGACAGAATACGTTATGTCTCACTATTGGCTCCCTGCCGATAAGTTGGATGAGGCAATAGCGAGAGACGATATACCTTATCGGGAGATGATAGAACGGGGGTTCTTATCTCTGTCCGGTGAGGGGTTTGTCGATTATAACGATGTTTTTATGTGGTTCGTATCACTGGTGCAGAACTACAAGATAATGCCGTTGGTCATCGGTTACGACAGATATTCAAGTCAATATCTCGTGCAACAGATGAAAAATGACGGAGGCTTTTTGATGGATGATGTATACCAGGGTTGGAATATGACCCCTGCCATCAACAAGTTAGAGGGAGAACTCAAAGAGGGCCGTATAAAAATCGGAGACAATGCACTTTTGAGGGTGCATCTGTTAGACACGGCTCTGCAAAAGGACAGAATGACCAAGAGGGTCAAGATAGTCAAGTTAAATGAATATAGCCACATAGACGGAACGGCTGCTCTTCTTGATGCGTTAATCGTCAAGGATAAATGGGCAGGCAATTACGGCAGGCAATTAAAAAACGAGTGAGGACACGGCAAAATGGGACTTTTAGAGAAACTCTTTCCCAAGAAGTATAGGACTCCTATACAAGCAGACAGGTGGGAGCCTTTAACAGCTTATCGAGCAGCCTTTACCTCTTGGAGAGGTGAGATCTACGAGTTCGATCAAGTGCGTAGTGCTATTGACACTCTCGCACGGAACACGGGCAAATTACAGATTGAGATGCCTGGTTCCGCAAAAGGCAAGATGAGAACCAAACTCAAGATCAGACCGAACGATTATCAGACCTGGTATCAGTTTTGGTACAGAACGAGAACTATCTACGAGATGCAGAATAATGCGATCATCGTACCGATTCTCGGAGAGTATGACGAGATAGTCGGTCTGTTTCCGGTTCTGCCATCAGCTTGCGAGGTGGTGCAGACCAAGACGGGCAGAGAATATCTCCGTTATAAGTTTGCAGACAATCAGACGGCTGCGATGGAGTTGGAGAGATGCGGTATCATCACCAAGCATCAGTATAAAAATGACATCTTTGGTGAGAGCAATTCCGCTCTTAACTCAACACTCACAGTGTTAGACCTTAACAAGCAGGCTATTAAAGCTGCGGTTGAGGGTTCTAACTCATATAAGTTTATGGCAAAGATGAATAACTTTGCCAAAGACGAGGACATCGCAAAAGAGAGGCAGAGAGTAAAAGAGGCTAATCTCAAAGACAGAGACGGGTTCCTCTTGCTCTTCTCTAACCTTATCGGAGAACCCAAGCAGATAGACTATCATCCGTTCACTCTTGATGATAAGCAGCTCACGATTATTGATTCCAATATCGAAAAGTATTTTGGAGTCTCGGCAGAGGCGATCAAGAATGAACTCACGGGTGATAGAGCATCCGCATTCTACGAGGGTGCTATCGAACCGTTCTCGATACAGGCATCCGAGGTCATAACGAATATGCTCTTTACCCCGATTGAGCAATCAACGGGCAATATGTTTATGCTCACGGCAAACCGCATTCAGTTTATGACCAATTCCGAGAAGTTATCTATCAGCTCATCTATGGCAGACAGAGGTCTGATGACCATAAACGAGATTAGAGAGATATGGAACCTCGCACCTATCGAGGGTGGAGACAGATTGGTGGCTCGTGGAGAGTATTACTACATGGACCCGACATCTGACGATTCAAAACAGACACAGGAGGAAACGGATAATGCCGAGTAAGGAAAGAGAATACCGCACGATGGAATTAAGGGCGGTCAAACAGGGCGATATACCCACAGGTGAGGACTTTATCGTAGAGGGTTATGCAACAACCTTTGACGATGAGTACGAATTATGGAGAGAGCCTGGTTACATCGTTATGGAAAAGGTAGACAGAGATGCCTTTAAGGACACTGATATGTCTGATGTCATCTTTCAGATTGACCATCAAGGCAGAGTCTTTGCCCGTACCCGTAACAATTCTTTGAGTCTCAAGGTCGATGAACACGGACTCAAGACCAGGACAGATTTAGGACTCACGGAGTCATCCCGTAGCGTATACGAGGACATTAACGCAGGTCTCTACGACAGAATGAGTTTCGCATTTACTGTCGATAAGGACTCATATACAGAGGAAGAGCGAGACGATGGCACTGTAATCATCACGAGAACCATTCTCGGAGTAGGAAAACTCTACGATGTAAGTGCCGTTAGTTTCCCTGCTAACCCTAACACTGACATTTCTGCTCGTTCAAAAGACCTCATAGACGGAGAGATCAAGAGGTTTGAGGCGGAGAGACTTCACGAGAGAGAAATAAACGAACAGAGAGCGGAAGTTCTCGCAAAACTCAATTCCATATTGGAGGACACATCTAATGGAAATTAAAGAAATGAACATCGAGGATGTCGAGGCTCGTGCATCCGAGATCAAGAGCGAGATTGCCGAGGCTACGGAGGAAAGAATCGCAGAACTCAAGGCAGAGGCAGAACAGCTCGAGGAAAGAAAAAACGAGTTAAAGAGGCTCGCAGACGAGGCAGAAGAGGCTCGTAAGGCGGTTGCCGAGGGTGAGACTCCCATCGCAGAAACTAAAGAAGTCATTACGGAGGAAAGAAAAATGACAAACGCAGAAGTTATTAAGTCAACAGAGTACAGAGACGCATTCAAGAAGTACATCCTCACAGGTAAGGATGAGGAATGCCGTTCACTTCTCACAGAGAACGTAGCAGGCGGTAAGGTTCCCGTACCCGAGATCGTTTACGACATCGTTAAGAACGCTTGGGAGAAAGAGGGTCTCATGGCTCTTGTTAAAAAGACATACCTCAAGGGCAACCTCAAGGTAGGTTTTGAGATTTCCGCAGATGGTGCGGTTATCCACACAGAGGGTGACAACGCTCCCACAGAAGAGAAGTTGGTCATCGGTGTTGTTGAGATCGTTCCTATGTCCATCAAGAAGTGGATTACAATTTCTGACGAGGTTGTTGATATGGACTCTGGTGCGTTCATTCAGTATGTATACGATGAACTCACATATCAGATCGCTAAAAAGGCAGCAGATACACTCATCGCAAAGATCGAGGCTTGCGGTACAGTATCAACAGACACTCCGTCTACCAACGTAGCCGTTCCGGTTGTTGAGGCAGACTCTATCGCTCTGAACACAATCGCTAACGCTATCGCACAGCTCTCTGACCAGGCTGCTAACCCCGTAATTGTAATGAACAAGCAGACATTCGCAGCTTTTAAGGCGGTGCAGGCTGCAGGCTCTTACGGATATGACCCGTTCGAGGGTCTCCCCGTAGTATTCAACAACTCCATTACCGCATACAGTGCAGCTACAACAGGCGTAACTTATGCAATCGTTGGAGACTTTGGCGAGGGTGCTATCGCTAACTTCCCTAATGGCGAGGACATCACAATCAAGTACGATGAACTCTCACTCGCAGAAAAAGACCTCGTTAAGTTGGTCGGTCGTGAGTTCGTTGGTATCGAAGTTGTTGGCCCCAAGTCATTCGTTAAGATTGCAAAGGCATCAGAGTAATATCGATCATTTATGCCTAAAGTAAAGGAGAGACACTCATGGCAAAAATACTGATATGCGTTCCTTGTATGGATATGGTAGCGAGCGGTTTTGCACAATCGCTCGCTATGCTCCAAAAGGGCGGTAACGAGACGGCAATAATGTTTCAAGTAGGAAGTCTGATCTACGAGGCGAGAAACAAACTCGCAAAGCAGGCAATCGAGATGGGTGCGGAGTACACCATGTGGTTTGATTCCGATATGATATTCCAACCGGACACGATGTTACGATTGCTTGACCACAAGGCTCCCATTGTTTCGGGTGCTTATTTCAGACGAAAACCTCCGTATCACCTGGTCGCATTCGATGAATGCGATCTCGAGAACAGAAAATGGACAGACTTACCTCTGCCAAGTGAACCCGTCACTTGTGGCGGTGTAGGGTTCGGATGTGTTTTGGTTAAAACTGATGTGCTCTTTGAGGTTGCATCGAAGTTTCAAAACTGGTTCGAGCCGTTAAACGGCTTTGGTGAGGACTTGTCATTCTGTTGGAGGGCAAGACAGTGCGGTTATGACATCTTACTTGACCCGACTATAAGCTGCGGTCACGTTGGTCAGATTGTTGTTAATGAGGGTTTTTACAAGGCTTATGCGGAGGGTACAAAATGAAAGTATTGGTTAAGGCTCCATTCTTTGATGAGAGAGGCATACATAAAAAGGGCGACATCGTAGATGTTGATGCAAAGAAATTCAGACCCGAGTATATGGAACCCATCGAAGAGAAGAAAACAGAAAAGGTCGAAAAGGCTATCAAGACAGATAGCAAAAAGACTACAAGAAAGAAAGGTTAAAGATTTTATGGCTGTTACAACCGCATTTCTGAATAAAGTAAAGACGGCTCTCCGAGTTTCCTTTACTGTTACAGCTCTCGATACGCAGATCACTGATCTTATCGATGAGGCAATCTTGGACTTGACGGCAACAGCCGACATCAAGACCTTTACGACATCAGATGCAGACCCTATGCAGACGGGAGCCGTTATTGCCTATGTCTCATATCGTTGGTTCAACGATGAGAGATATAAGACCGCTTACGATGATCTAAAGGCAAAGATGGCACTGTCCAAACAGTATAGGAGTGTGATGCTCGATGAGGAATAATGTGTATCAGATAAGCCTTGTTACGATTGAGACCGAAAAGGATGAACTCAATCAAGTCGTAGAAAAGGAACGAGATACAACAACGATATTTGCAGAGATAGGCTCCGTCTCACAGACGGAGTTTTTTAGTGCAGGCAGACTCGGCTTGCAGCCGTCATTAAAGGCGATCGTATACGATTTTGAGTATAACGATGAACCCATTGTTAAGGTCTATTTCTCCGGTACAAAGATCAAGCTGTACTCGGTATACAGAACCTATCACATAAACGGCTCTGACAAACTCGAATTATATCTCGAAGAGAGGGGAGGCACTAAAGATGAACCAAGTTCAGATGATAGCGATTCTTGATACCCTCTCGATTCCGTCATTCTATGACCATGCTCCCGTAGGCACGAGATTGCCGTTCCTGGCAATCCACTCGGAGCAACCCGATAACTTTGTAGCCGATAACCAGGTCTTTTGCGAAAAGTACAATTTTCGCATAGACCTCTACTCTGTTGAGAAGAGTCTTACCCTCGAGAACGAGATCAAGACTCTGTTAAATAACAACGGCATAGCCTGGTTCAAGACAGAGCAATATCTTGACGATCAGAGCTGTTGGGAGACCGAGTTCACATTCGATGTTTTGGGAGACTATGTACCTCCCGAACCCGATGAGGGCGGTGATGGAAATGGGCCGTAAGGGTGAAAACCATCGCTCGGGTGAACAGGTCGTTATCGTTCTCGGTGAGGGCATATCGGGTCAGAGTGCAGACCATCTCGCAAAGACCATAAACGAGGAATTATTAAACCTCGGTGTTGCCGTCAAGAGGTTTTCGATGAGGTCGGCAAAGAGGCGGTCAAGAAATTAAAAGAGACCTCTCCAAAGAATGAAAAATCTCCACAAAAAGGCAGATACGCAAAAGGGTGGACTTACGAACGAGGTAGGTCAACCTATAACAATCAGAGCAAGGTTAAGGGTGTTGTACGAAACAAGACAGACCCTCAACTTACACACATCCTCGAGTACGGACATCCTCTCGTGAGAAATGGCGAGGTAGTCGGTAATGTCGAACCCATCGAACATATCGGCCCCGTAGCGGAGTGGTGTGCAGATGAAATTGATAAAAGATTAAGTAAAAAGTTAGGAGGATAACTAACATGGCAAACAATAAGGTCAAGTTTGGTCTTAAGAATGTCCATTATGCACTCGTAACAGAGACAGTTGTAACAACGGGAGCAGATGCAGGCAAGACAGTTTCGAGTTATGGAACTCTCAAGGCTCTTGCAGGTGCGGTCTCTCTCTCTATGAGCAGCTCTGCAACTAAATCAGTATTCCGTGCAGATAATGAGGACTATTATGTCTCATATGGACAGGGCGGTTACGAGGGAGACCTCGAAGTAGCAAAGGTTAATGAGGACTTCTTAAAGGATGTTCTCGGTTATCTCGAGGATGATGACAATATTCTCGTAGAGTCGGGAGCTGCATTCAAGACAACAAATTACTTTGCACTCGTATTCGAGTTTGACGGAGATCAGCAGGCTACAAAGCATTGTCTCTATAAGTGCTCTGCGAGCAGACCTAACATCGCATCACAGACCACTGGTGAGGGCGGTTCCACAGAACCGCAGACAGAGACAGTAACTATCACTGCGGTTCCGAGAGTAGACGAGGATAAGTACATTCATTTGCAGACCCAGGACACGACATCCACAGCCGTTGTAGAGGCTTGGTATTCCGCTGTTCCGGTTCCTACATTCACACCTTAAACAAGGTAACAGAGGGAGACTCGATTCGGGTCTCCCTTTTTTAATAACAAAAGAGAGGTATCACAAAATGAAGAGACAGATCAAATTAAATGACAGAGAAATTACGCTCAAGAGTTCCGCAGCTACGAACATCCTTTACAAAAAGGCTTTTGGTGAGGACATCCTCGTAAAACTGACGGCATACACAAAGAACGTAAAAGAATTAAAGGCTATGCAGGAAAAGGTAGCCGAACTCAAAAATGACACTAACAAGACCCAGGAAGAGAAGTTGGCAATAATGAACGAGATGGTTAATTCCGATGTTTTCATCTCATCAAACAAGTTCACACAGGAAACTCTCCCGAGGCTTGCATACATTATGTATATCGAGGCTAATGCCTCCATCGAGGACATATTCTCAAAACTTAATAATGAACAGTACCTTATTTGGTTAATGTCCATTGACCAAGACGAGTTGACATCGTTAAGCGGTGAGGTTATGGACTTGTGGCAGGCAGGAGCCAAAACACACTCAACCCCAAAAAACTGAACAGACCTCTCGATAGGGAATACAACACAGCCGTATATTTCTTGAGATGCAAACAGATAGGGTTTTCACTCTATGAGCTGTTCGATCTTGATTACGGCTTTGTTTCGGATGTGATTATCGAGGGGTCTAACGATCACGCAAAATACGACTATAAGGCTACGCAAACAGATTTTGATAGTGCGTTCAAGTAGTCGGAGATAGGAGGCAGACATGGCAAGCAAGATAGTTGGCATTACTGTTGACATCGAGGGTAAAACCTCCGGACTTACCAAGTCTTTACAAGAGGCTAACTCATCCATTAACAAGACCACATCTGCTCTTAAAGATGTAGACAAAGCCTTGCAGCTTGACCCTACGAACGTAGACTTGCTCGCTCAAAAAGAGGCTTTACTCAATAAGCAGATAGAGCAGACAAGCGACAAACTCGACATAATGAAACAAGTTGCCGAGGATGCTAACGCAGCTCTTGAGCGAGGCGATATTACCCAGGAACAGTATGCTCAATTAACCGCAGAGATCGTTAAGACAGAGACGGCTCTCGGTCAGTTAGAGGATGAGGCTAACGGCTCTGCCGATGCTCTCGACAGTACCGCAGATGCAGCCGATAACGCAGGAGGCGAGGCAGAAGAGGCATCGGTCGATATGGAGGCACTCGGTGAGGCTGCCGAGGTCGCAGGAGAGGTAGCGGTAGCAGCTTTGGAGGCTATCGTGGTCTCTGCGGTTGCCGTTGGTACGGCTATTGTAGCTGCTACAACAGAGGCAAGCACGGCACTGGTCAATATGACCACAGAGACGGCAAGTGCAGCCGATGAGATAAATACTCTCGCAAAGACTACGGGGTTATCCACAGATACACTCCAAGAGTTGAATTATGCCTCCAATTTGCTCGATGTAAGTACAGAAACAGTAACGGGTTCGATGACCAAGTTATTGAGAACGATGTCGAGTGCCTCCGATGGTTCTGCTACGGCTATGGCAAAGTTCGAGGACTTGGGCATAGCCATTTATGATGTAGACGGCAATTTGAGAAGTACCGAGGATGTCTTTTGGGATGCCATAGATGTCCTCGGTCAAATTGACAACGAGACCGAGCGAGATGCAGCGGCTATGGACTTGTTCGGCAAGTCGGCAAAGGAACTCAATCCGCTTATCATGGCAGGCTCCGAGGCATTCGCAGAACTCGCAGAAGAGGCTCACGATGTCGGTTATGTAATGGATAACGAGACACTCGATGCCTTTAATGGTCTCCAAGACAATATGGACAGAATGAGCAATACGGCTCAAGCGATGGAGCAGAGTTTCGGACAGGTTCTGTTGCCTCTGCTTACGGATATGAGCGGAGATGCCGTATCACTTATGGGTGAGTTCTCGGGTGCGTTATCCGAGACGGGTGGAGACATAGATCAGATCGCATCGGTCATCGAGAATTTTGCTCCCCAGGCGGTTGCCCTCGTAGAGCAATATGTACCGAAAATACTGACCATAATTCAATCCGTCATTTCTGCCGTCATTCCGGTTGTAATGTCTTTGGCTCCACAGCTCATCAGTTTGGCAGGCTCCATCATAGAGCAGATTGCAATTTCTATTTCCGAAAATGCAGAGTCATTTATCTCGGCTTTTGCGAGCCTGTTTGAGTCTCTGACAAATTCAGTGGCGGTTTTATTGCCCGTTCTGATTCCTTTGGCGGTAGAACTCATCTCTGCTCTTGTTAGCGGTCTGATCGATAATGCAGGTCTTTTGGTAGAGGGTGCTCTGTCCATTGTAGACACACTCTGCGATACGCTTTTGTCTCCCGATAATGTGGAGACTCTGATTCTCGGAGCATCGAGCCTTATCACTACTCTGCTTGAGGGTCTGACAGTTGCCTTGCCGAAACTGATTCCTGCTGCGTTGGGTGCAATATTGACCATCGTAGACACTCTGCTCTCAAGCGGATGTTTGGGTCAGATTTTAGAGGCAGCTTTGACCCTTATCACTACATTGGCTCAAAGTCTGATTGAGTATTTGCCCGTATTGATTTCATATCTGCCACAGATCATACTCGGCATCGTGAAATTCTTGACGGGCGATGCTTTGCCCGACATCATACGGGCAGGCTTTACCCTTATCACTTCTCTGCTCGGTGCTTTGCCCGACATCCTCGCTGCCATCTTGGTCGGCTTGGGTGAACTCATCGCAGGGATGTTTGAGTACATCACGACAGACGGAGCAGATGACATATTAGAGGCATTCCAAGCAGCTTTTGACGGCATTATCGCAGGAGCATCAACTTGGGGTTCTGACATCATTCAGAACCTCATAGACGGCATCACTTCTATGCTCGGTTCTTTGGGCGATGCGGTAGCAAGTGCAGCTCAAGTAGTCGCAGACTTCTTGCACTTCTCTGAACCGGATAAAGGCCCGTTATCAGACTTTAACGAGTCGGGTGCGGATATGGTTCAAAACTTTATCAAGTCTATGGAGTCAGAACAGGCAGACCTCGAGAATGCACTCTATGACACGGCAAGCATTATCAACAGAGGATGGGATAACTCATTCGAGATCAGTGCTAATGCAGCCGTAAGACATACCAACGATTTTGACAGTGGTTTTGCAAACATACAGAGTGCTATCAGTTCGATGCCTGGTGCGGATGGCGGTACATGGATATTCCCTATCTACATAGGCGGTGAGCACGTTGACTCACTCGTAGTGGATGCACTCGATCGCTATAACTATCAGACGGGAGGACACTAATGTTAGGTTATTACTTGAAATTTAACAATGAGGCATTTCCGAACCCCATCACTCCAACAATGTCCTCTAAAACATTGGAAAATGTTACACAGAGCGAGGCAGGAACAGACCTTGTATGTGTTATCAGACCATCCAAAAAGTCTTGGAGTTTTAAGTTTAATCTGTCCTCACATAAGAGAGACATACTCAAGGCTCTATGTGAGGATGAAACTACAACGATGTCGTATATGGGCAATTCCTACACAGTAAGAGTAAGAGATTACCAGGAAAAACTCGTGCAGAACTCGGAGTGGGTAAATAACTCCGAGGGTCTGTATGAGGTAACAGTAAAAGTAACGGAGTTCTAAAGATGTATACAATCTCGGATGAATACAGAGCAAAGATGTTCGATCAGATACAGACTCATAAGCTGACCGGAACCATCGACACATCAATCTCATTCACTGGTGATGATGTCATCGGTGTGTCTTATACAAACAGATGCACGGATAAAAAGGTCTCCATCGGTTCTGTAAACATCGGAGTGCTCAAACTCACATTCCTTAAAGACTTGCTCAATCGTGGAGATTATTACGGCAAGAAGATCACACTCTCTGACTCACTTCTCACGGGTTATGATGAGAACGATATGGAGGTTTGGGAGTCTGTACCCATAGGAGTGTTTTATGTTGCAGAGGCTACATGGACAGCGGAGGGGATGGTCGATGTTACGGCATACGATTGTCTCTCAAAGTTGGATATGCCTCTTGCCATAGCACAAACAAGCGGTTATCTGTATAACTTCTGCGAGATAATCGAACTCCACACGGGAGCAGAGTTCGGTATGACCCAGGAAGAGTGCGAGGCACTCAATATGGGTGATGCTCTGATCTCCCCATACGAGGACAACGATATGACCACATACAGAGATATGGTCAGTAAGTTGGCTCAATTAGTCGGAGGCTTTGCATATGCCGATCGCTCGGGTAAATGGAGACTCAAGGCTTTTAACAATACATCAATCTTGAGCATCGGAAACACGAGAAGATTTAGCGGTGCGAAGTATTCAGACTTCCAAACTCGCTTTGATGGTATGACATACCAGGATGTTATGACTACGGGAGAGACGTTCTATGTCGGAGACCCCGATGGCTTTGTAATGGAATTGGGTAATAACCCATTTCTGCAATACGGCTCACCTGGTATCGTTAAGGGCCGAGTACAATCAATCTATGACATCGTGCAGACAATGACCTATACACCTTTTGATGTCGGTCTCTTGCCTGCGTTCTGCGTAATGGACTTGGGCGATGTGGTCTCGTTTACAAACGATTATACGGGTAGCACATCAACGGGTTGCTTGATGCAGATTACATGGACTTATAACAAGTCATTCAAAGTACAGTGCTTTGGCTCCAATCCTAACTTACGGAGCGGTCAGAGCAAGGCAGATCACGCAGCAAAGGGAGCGAGTTCTGCTAACAAGGATGGTCGTATATCCACATTCGTTTCTACGAACATCCAACAGCTCGTTATTGATTCCGTAAAACAGGAGATATTGAGAACGATGTTCACCACATCAAGTTCTCAAGCTGTACTCACTTTGACAGAGGTTAAGTTCAATCTCGATGAGCCTGGGTCTGTTGAGGTCTATTACTATCTCAACGGAGAGGAATTGGCATACGTTCCTACAGAGAACTACTCCGAGGCAGGCTTGCATACGTTATCGCTTATGTACCCTTTGGAGGGTCTCGAAAAGGACAGAAAATACCGCTTTGTAGTAAAGATGAAAACATCGAGCGGTCTTGTCATCGAACCACTGTCTGCCAGGACTTACGTTCAAGGTACGGGTTTTGATCTTACCGGACAGTTTGACGGCTTTATCGAGATCGAGGATGAGATTTATCTCATTGGCTTTGGCTATCTTGATGCTTTGGGTGCATCGGAGACAGTAATAGTTGACGATTCCATCGAGGCAGACGGCAACAACGTATCAGATAACATCAATTTCTACACGATAGCGACTATGAGCCTGTTTGCTCTGTCAGATTATGTAGACATATTACTACAAGGCAATCTGCCGATATTGTGCGAGGACAGTGAATACTTGCTCACAGAAGATGAGCAGAGATTATTAACAGAGTGAGGTAAAAGATTATGCCTAAAATATCAGAATTGCCGAGTGTATTGACACTCGATATTAACGATGTAGCTGCATTTGTTTCCAAAGATAACCAGAACGTAGACCAGACTATGAAAGTCAAGGTCTCGGAGGTTGCCACAAAGGTCGTAAATAACATCGAGTATGGTTCTCTTAATACCTCCGATAAAAAGGTCTTGGGAGCGATCAACGAGGTAAACGGCAAAGCAAAAGAAAACCTATCCGACCTTACCGACACTACCATAACAACCCCGTCAAACGCTGATTTGCTTGCATACGACAGTAGCACGTCTAAATGGGTAAACACAGACCTAAAAGGACAGGCAAGCGGTAGCATAGCGACATTTAATAATGGCGGTGATGGTATTCCTTGTAGCGTGGAGTGCGATATTAACCCTACACAAAGCGGTAGCGGCACACCAAGCCCAAGCAACCCAAGACCTATAAGCGGTGTTAGCAACCTTGATATTTCCGTTGCTGACGGGGATATGGTAGTTCAGCACACCCACACACTCTCACTTGGCGAAACTGTTTACGGTGGTAGGCTTGCTTATTCAAATGGCGAATGGAGTCTTGTGGCGACATACGGGATTATTGATATGGGTACGATAAACTATCAGTATGTATCTCCATTGGCGAGTATGGGTGTTTTTCCTTTTGAAATAACAGGAAGAAAACTGGGCGGTGAATTTTTATCCGAACAGTATCAATCATTTCCTCATCAAACATCGTGGGGGCAGAATGACCTAACATTGATTGCTATTAACGATTATCAGCAAATCCGTATTATGAACAGTAATTGTACGACAGTAGCACAACTACAAGCAGCAACAAGTGGTTGCAATTTGGTTTACGAATTAGAAACTCCCGTTGTCATACCGATAACATCAAGCGTAAGAGTGAAAACGTTAAGTGGCAACAACAATATTTACCACAATGGAAATGGCGATATTAGCGTTAATTACTTCACAGATAAAGCGGATAATATTGCGGAGTTGATTAAGGCGTTTTTATAAGGCGGTAAGTGTATGACGGAAACAGTAAAACAATACTTCAATAGTATAAAATCACAACCGACAAGAACGGAAACTGTCAGAGTTAGCGAACAAACACAATTCTATAAAAGGCAAAAGTTAAAAGAAACATATTATTGGAATGGCAAAATAGATAGATTTTGCTAATTTAATTCGGTATAACTACTGTCGGTGGTGGAATAGGTAGACGCTATGGTGACGGGTAGAACACCACCTATTATGCTTTAGGTTGTAAGTCTAACCTTTATGGTAAAAAGAAACTAACTCTAAAGCCACTATTTAGTGATGGGCGTAAGGTTAAGTGTTTATGTTAGGTGCAAATCCTAACCCGACAGTTTTTAATTCGGTATAACTACAATTATGCACGAATGAATGAGGTGTCTTATGACAGAAGAGAAATTACAAGAGATAACAAAACAAATTCGTGAGACCATTGGTAATGGTTCTAACATTCTTGAGCAGGGTAGTGAAGATGATAAGTACAAATTGTTGGATATAATTGCATCTCTTCACAATGAACTCTACAAGGAAGTAAAAGGCGAGTATTACGATTATATGTACCATTGGGCAAACCTCGGATATGGTGGCGAGCCTAACGACAGTTTGTATAAAGACATTTAATCATTTATCAACAATCAGATTTACAAGGGAGGTTTAACCTCCCTTTTTTAATGAAAATTTTAGGAGGTAGATGCTATGGCATTGGACTTTATCAGAAGAGATCAGATAGAGGGTTATAAACTCCCTACTCTGCATGGACACGTTAAGATCAAGACTTATTATGCAAAGTCGGGCAATCTTGCAGAAGTGGTCGAGGGTGATAATATCGTAACTAATGCCCTCAAGGATATTTTTGCAAACAACTATCTCGGCTCTTTGAACTATGGTTCACAGCTCCCGATATGGTCTAAATGGTACGGAGGCATTCTCTGCTACGGCTCTACTCATACGCTCGATGCAGACAATTATTTTATGCCGAGCGATGATACGAGTAAGGTTATTGCTCACGCAGGCGATACGGCCCCTGGCTCTGCTACGATCTTCCAACAGGATAAGAAGAGAGGCAACCCTTTTGATGTCTCATACACAAGCAACTCAATCACACAATCTTTTGAGTGGGGTTCCGAGGCAGGCAATTGCGGAGCGGATGAGGACATCAAGGCAATCTCACTTTGTCACGTTGACATCGGTAATGCAGGCACGGGTAGCACATCCGATGCTTTTAAGGCTCTTAACCCGTTCGAGAGTGTTGGTTCTGTTCCTAACGCTACGATCTCACTTGCAGCTCCCGATAACGCATTCTGTCAGTATGACGAGAATCACTCGCTTTGGTTCCATCCTGGTGAGCCGTCAGACTATTACAGTGGTCATACATCGTTTAGTACAACTAAACTGACAGTAATCAAGAGAAGATTGCCGTATAGCAAGGTTGGTCTGTACGAGACTTTGGTGGCAGATGCGGTATATCCGGAATCGTTCACAGTAACATTAACCTCATTCTCGCTTTTCAATCAGCCGTCTTACTATTTTGACTATACGAATAAAAAGTTATGGATATTCTCTAACCTCACGGGAGCCACAGACGGCAATACAAGACAGACCTATGACAGTGAGACAGTTCACTATGCGATTATTGATTGCGAGGCAGAGTCTATTGACTCCGAGGGTACGATCGTATCAGATACGGCAGACCTCGCTCCTACATCTATGGAGATGTACCCGAACAGAAGTATTGCATACAATCCGTCAAGAATGAGAAATGCAAACATCATCAAAGACGGAAACTATGTATATCTGCCTATGACAGACGGAGTTGTATGGGGTAACTATCAGTCGGAGGGTGTGTCTAAATTTAATGTTAAGGCTCTCAAGAGAATTAACATCGTAAACCAGGCAGATCAGAGCACTATCTCATACAACGAGGTACAACAACAGTTCAAGTCATCCATGTTTGGCGGTGGAATCATTGTCAACTCGGGCAGAGTCATTAACGGCTCCGTTGGATATACTTGTGCATCTCCGTTATCGGAGGCAGAGGCAATACCTTGCTATGCTTGTCACGAGCCGTATAAGCCGTCAAGCCTTGTCACATACCTCGGAGCAGGCGGTGATAGCGGTTCACAACCTCGCTATATCTATGCCAATAAGTTCGTAAATACGACCTTGTATAACTTGGGTTCTGCGGTGCATAAAACGACCGCAAAGTCGATGCAGATTTCTTATCAGCTCACGGAGGTGTGATATGGATGGAAACATCGCAGGCATTGTCACAGCTCTTGTCTCGGGGTTGTGCGTAGCCATTCCGACAATAGTGGCTACGATCACGAGCAACAAGGCTCACGACAAAGTAATTGACGAGAGAATGCGGTTTATGACCGAGCAGATAAAAGACCTCTCGGCAAAGGTAGAAAAACACAACGAGTTCAACGACAGATTGATTATCGTTGAGCAATCCGTTAAGTCGGCCCATAAGAGACTCGATATGATAGCAAAGGGGGAACCGAAAAATGAATGATAAGACATACGACATTGTTAAGACAGTTGCTCTGATCTGTACTCCTGTGCTCACATTCTGCACGGCACTGGTCTCAATTTGGAATATCCCATATTCCGCAGAATTAACGGCTACATTCTCTGCACTCGACATCTTGTGCGGTGCAATCGTAGTTGTTGCAAAGAAAATTTACGATGACAAAAAGGGAGGTAAGTAAGATGGGTTCACTTTACGCAAAGGATGTAGTCGAGACAGCTCTTAACGAGGTCGGTTATATCGCAGAGGGTTCTAACCATTTATATACGATCTACTCTGCCGAACTCGATGCGGTCGATTATTTCAACACCAAAAAGAACGGAGCAGCCGATTGGTGTGCAATCTTTATTTGTTGGTGTATGTATGCCAATACCCGTAATGCTAACGGGGAGATTGAGGCAGACAAGTGGGATGCCGAGTATTTTCAGTATCAACCGGACAGAAGTACGGCAGCAGGGGTCGGCTATATGGCAGACTTCTACCAGGAGAACGATGCTTGGTATGGCGATACGCAGATGATCGAGAGAGGCGATATAGTTACGTTCCGTAATTATGCACACGTTGGTCTGATTGTCAGCTACGATAACGAGGGGTTCTATACAGTTGAGGGGAATACCGAGGGAATTGGTAAGGTCTCCAAGAGATATTACAAGTATAATGACCCCGATATTGACGGCTTTGGCAGACCTCGCTATGACGGATGGGAGTTTGTCACGGCAGAACCACCAAAGGAAGATGTAAAACCATCTCCCGAGACACTCAAAATCTGTATTGAGATTACGACAGAAAATGCAGATGCGGTAAGAGCAGCTCTCAAGGGAGCAAAGATCACAGTTATGTAATAGGCTTGCCTATTCCATATAAATACCCTCACGGGTGGGGTCTCCATGTCCGTCTCTTCACTTGGAGACCCTTTTAATTAACCTTTTATGGACTTCTGTTCATACGGGATACCTCTATCTATGAAAAGACCCTCGACTATATGTCGGGGGTCTTTTCTTTTGAGTGTGTAAGAATAAAAGTCTAAATGAGCACAATTATTATATCAGATTGTCACCAAAATGGCACCAAAGAAAAAGAGAAAACCGCTCAATGCCTTGTGGTTGAGCGGTTCTTTTGGTGGAGATGAAGGGAATCGAACCCTTTGTTGTATGTCCACAGGCGGTCATTTTGTCCTCAAACAATGGACTTTTGAGGGTTTAACCCTCGCTTTGTCCGTCAATTATGGACTCGTTGGCACCAAAAGTGGCACCAAGAGTGAGGTCAACTATTTTAGCTGCCTCTATTTCCTCCCCGTCATAAAAATGTCCGTAGACCGACATCGTGGGCATGGAGGCACTATGTCCTACAATGTCCTTAATCATCGTTTCGGGCATTGTGTTTTTCATAAGCGATATGAATGTATGTCGGAGGCTATATACGGAGCCTGGGAGGTTCCGTTCCTTTTTGAGCATATTCCAATGATTTCTCATCGTGCTTTGATTGCCCACAGAACCATCGGGGGAGCAGAATACCCATTCCGTTCGGAGGTTATATCTCTCGTTCCTTGCTATCGTCTGATCTAAAATCGCTCTTGCGGTCTTGCCGATCGGAACCATTCTACGGGCATTTTCATTTTTACCCTCGGTTATCTGATTCTTTGCATTCACAGCTCGGTTTATAAAAATGCGGTTGCCTTTTAGGTCTGACACTCTGATGCCGAGCAACTCACCTGGTCGCATTCCGGTAAGGACTCCGAGCATAAAAAGAGGATGATACCAGAGGTCGGAGGGTTCAAATAATCGTCTGACATCCTCTTTTTGTAGTATTTCCTTTTCTTTTCGGCTATGTCCTTTAGGGATATAGAGAGAACCTCTCAAGGGTTCGCACTGATAATCTTGATACCCAAACTTTACAACCGCAGAAATGATGGCACGGAGGTTTTTAAGTGTTTTCTCGGACAGTTCTCCCTTTTGCCCTTTGGCGGTATTTATCACGTTCTGCCAATCTCGGAGGGTAGTTTTGCACATCTTTTTGTCTCCGAGTTTAGGCACGATGTATAGACGGATATACTGTTCGTTTTGGTCATAGGCAGGCGAGTCTTTACCCCTACGGGCAACAAGATCATCGAGATATTCTTGGCAGACCCTTTTAACGGACTTTTCTCCCGTAGCCTCTCCATAGTACCAATTATCGTACTTGAGCTGACATTCTTTACGGCCCTTAATACCAGGCAGAGAAGATGAAAACGAATACCGCTTGCCGTCTCTTCTCGCTTGTATTCTCCATCTCTTGCCATCCCATCTTGGTCTATTCATTATTTACCCTCTTGTGTGTCTAACAATGCTTGATAATAAGCCATTAAACGTGCTCTGTTATCCTCGCTCAATCTGTCGAGGTCTATGGCAGATGTTCTCGCATCTTTGCCTCTCAAGACATCAAGGCTCACGTTAAAATAATCGGCAATCTTCTCTTCTGTCTCAAAGTTGGGTTCTCGCTCTCCCGTCTCATACATACCGACAGTTGACGGACTTATGCCCATAGCCTTTGCAAATTCCGCTTGTGTGATTCCTCTTGAAGTGCGGAGATATTTCAAGACTTCATTAAACTTTGTCATATATAGATACCATCCTTGCAAGACAATTATATACACGGCTTGTGTAATTTCCAACAACAGATTTCACAAAACGTGTTGACACAACTTCACGATTTGTGTATATTCTGATTATCACGAAACGTGAAATTTGACAAAGGGAGGTTTCCAATGAACGAGAAGTTAATAGCGTTGAGAGGTGACAGAACCCAGGAAGAGGTCGCAAAGGCTTTAGGCATCAGTATTTCTGCACTCTCTA
>Ga0310690_10004476_pt1 | contig 19810 bp, 17 predicted proteins | sample AusTroGonzalo_MG_2_FD_207661 | JGI IMG/M metagenome (GOLD analysis project Ga0310690, IMG submission 207661) | Bovine rumen microbial communities from tropical cattle in Woodstock, Queensland, Australia - Gonzalo_04 (v2) (version 2) | ecosystem: Host-associated > Mammals > Digestive system >...
GTTTTAATTCTTTTAATCGTTTACTTATAGTACACTTATTTGCTCCTAATCGTTCAGCAATTTGACAAGATTTTAATCCTTGGTTCCATAATTCTAATATATCTTTATCAGAGTATACTAGCGCGCCATCTCCTCCCAAAGTCATATTATATCCATATCCTTCTTTAAAATGACTATTAATAGTTTTAATCCAATATTGTTCTCGTTCACTTAATATATCATTTGGGCATTGTTCTAATTCTTCTATTTTAAAATTTTCTATACCATATTTTCGCATAGCCTGATGTATTAAATAACTAGAATGTTTAGTAAAAGCTTCATAAACATGGTCTCTCCACCTTTCTTGAATGGAACTTACTGTTTTTCCAACGTAAGGCTTTTGATTAATGTTGTTTGTAATTTTATAAATATGTCCCATAATTAATCTCCTTTGTTCCTTTCTAATTATAAGTAACAAAATTGACTAATATCTTCATAAAATTGGGGATTTTAAGCAATTTAAAATTTATTTATTTTTGCTCACCCTTAATGGTGTTAAGCCCATAGTTTTTTGAATCGTAGAAATCAATGTAATACGATTCTCTTTCACTTAATTTATCTTTCGGAACCTCCTCCAAAAGCTCAAATAAGAAATTTTCACACCCATCGGCAGCCATAGTTCGATGAAGTTGAGAAGAAGCCAATGTCCCGACGCCAAGTGCTGTTTTGCAATGGTCGGACCATCTTGTCGAAACATTTACAGCCTTTCCAATATATATCTCACCCGTTTTAATACGAGTAATCTTATATATACCACTTCCTTCAATAGCAACTCGCTTACGAAGTTCCGCTAACGGCTTCTGATAGTAACCAGTCCAGATAACTTTGTTAATTGCCTCTGGATGTCTAAGCCTCGGCGCGATTCCTCGTAAGATTTCAACGTCGTCTTTATCGTTTGGGTCAAGTTGAATTCGATAGAAGTCTTGTTGTTCTTCAACTTCTTTTTGTCTACGAATTTCTTCGTTAATGGCAGCGCGCTTACTACGTTCTACTTCTAACTCAGCCTTAATTTGGTCAATTTCTGTCTGCATTTGAGCCTTTTGAGCAATATAGCTATCAACTTGATTATTAAAATCACTATTTGCTTGAAGTTTTTGTTGTTCTAAGGCTTGGTTAATTTCTGTTCGTTTACGTTGTTCGTATTCTGCGGCCGTGCCATCAATTTCTTTCATTTTGCCTTGACGATATAAGTCTAAATCTTGATTAACTTCATTATACCGTTTTTCTTTTTCTCTAAGTAAACTTTCTAACTGACGTAAAATTCCATTAAGTTCAGTTTCACTAACTTTAAAATCAGATTCTAATTTTTCGTGTTTTAGTTGAACTTCTTTTTCATGAAGTGCTATTTCATTTTGTAAATGTTTTTCTTCTTGCTCCCACTCTTCTTTGAAGTAGTCTTTAATTTCATCCTTTCTTAATACTTCAAGTTTGTGTTTATCTATTACTGTTTTTTCTAATGTTTTATTCCGCTTACTTAATATAACTCCTAATATGATTATAATTACAATACTACAAAGAAGAAGGATTAATAATATTTGTTCCATAATAAATCCTCCATCTATTTTCTATTATAATTATATCATATAAGAAATTAATAAGTCAAATTATATCTATATATTATATATATAATTTTTTTTGATTTTTCTCTTTTAATTATAACGGATTTTCTAATGCTTTGTCAAATTTTAAGTCGATTGAAAACTTGCCAATCCTTGTCATTCTTCCATCTATCGGTTGCTCGATATTGTGATTTGAACAAGTCCGCGGCGGTGGTAATTTTATTCAATTCCCAATATGGTATTACATAAATCGGGATGTTGTGAGATAAACAGTAGCTAATTTTGCGTCTATCGCGCTCTTGTTGTGCTTTGAAGTCGCGAAGAGTAGGCTGAAACTTTTTTACTTGTTGGTAATGTTGCTCACCCTGTATTTCTATAATGCAAAAAGACGACCGGCCGCGACGAACACAAAAATCAAAACGATATAATCCATGTTTTAAATCACCAAATCGTTTTTCTCTTTCAAACTTATATCCTGCTTGTTTTAAAAGCTTTATAATTTTTTCTTCACCTTTACTTGCTTTCATATCTAAATCCTCCGTCTATAAAAAGTAGAGAATAATATACCAATCTCTACTTAGTTGTAGAAGAGACGGATTATGTCCATCTTTTAGAAAGGGAGGGAATAAGTATGACATTACATGAAATTATTGTAATAGCCCAAGATGGACTGGTTGGTTTAGTTATTATACTTTTAGGATTAGTTAAAATACCTAAAGTAGATTTGAATTTGTGGACTATCCTGGCTAGAACACTTGGTCGTGCTATGAATGGTGAGTTAGTTGAAAAGGTAAATAAGATTAGTAATGAATTAGAGGCTCATATAAAACGCACGGAAGAAGAGCGAATTAATCAAGTTCGCCAACGTATTATTCGTTTTAGTGATGAGGTTATGTATGATACTGGCCATTCACAAGAACATTACAATGATATACTCGAAGACATAAATAAGTATGAGAAATATTGTAAGTCTCATCCTGATTTTGTAAATAATAAAGCAGTAATGGCTATAGATACAATTAAAGAGGCTTATCAATATTGCGTGGACAACCATGATTTTTTAACTTATACGAAAAAACAGTAGTTAGTGGAGGAGAAGATGCTTTATATAGACGAAGACCAAAATATTTCATTAACAAGGGGAGATACTGGTATTTTTCATATAAATCTCCAATCAAGAGATGGCGAAGCATATACTCCTCAACAAGGAGATAGCCTTCGCTTTGCTTTAGGTAAAAACTGGGGCAGAGATACATTGTTTACTAAACAAATTCCATTGGACACTTGCATTTTAGAAATTGAACCACAAGATACAAAGGAGTTAGAATTTAAGAAGTATAAGTATGATATTGAATTTACTGACTCTTATGGCCATGTATCAACAATTTTATTAGGAGAATTTATCGTAGATAAAGAGGTATACTAATGGCAGGGATTATAGAGAGTGGTCAATTAACAGCGACAATTGGCAGTAATGGGCAATTACAAGGGAATATTGATCAAACGTATACTGTTAGAGGCGATATTACTGTTCCTAAAATAATTGACCATAAATATTATGCAGGTAATGGAATTGTAATTGATGAACAGCATTATATTTCAATTGATGAATTGATAATAGATTGTGGCCAAGGTACCACAGTTTAGGAGGTTGGTATGAGTGCGACAATCGGTGCGAGAATTAAGTTAAAGAGAGAAACTACTCAGTATTGGAATGAAGCATTGGGTTTTATTCCATTGGAAGGTGAATTGATAGTTTATAATGACTATAAGACAATTCAAAAGGAGATTGACGGGGAGTTAAGGAATGTACAAATACCAGCTATTAAAATTGGTGATGGGATGGCATATGTACAAGACCTTCCATTTGTAAATGAAGATTTGAGAGACCAAATCTTGAATCATATTGATAATCCTGACATCCATGTGACGCTTCAGGAAAAACTTTTTTGGAACAATAAGTTGAATGTTAATGACGCGGCCGAGCTAGTAGATGGTGCGTTAATTTTAAATAGAAATTAAGGAGAGATTGAAAATGGCATATGTAGATAATAATACTCCGGTTATTGAAAAGATTACGTTGCCTTCTGGTAATAGTTATTGGATTGCAGACCGTGAGATTAGAGATGTTGTTGATACATTAAGTCAGACTATTGCTGGCGGCGTTTCATATAATGTTGGTTGGGATGGAAGTTCAACCCCAGTAGTTGGAAACATTCCTGCGGGAGTTGAAGTTGTATATCAAGATACGACTTATACAGGTACACTTGCGGCAAATAATGCTGCGCCGGGCGCGTTTTATTTAGTCAAGTCTAGTACACAGACTGATATGGATGTGTATGATGAGTATGTACCGGTTGGCGAAGCTGGAAGTAAGACTTGGGAACTTATTGGTAATACGCAAGCGGATTTGAGTGACCTTGTAACTGCCGTTTCTCTTACAAAGCAGACAGATACAGTAATTGGTACTGATGCGACTTTTACAATTACACAGCCAACAGTAGCATTAGCAACTGATACAACAAGTGGTACGGGTAAGGTTCAGGTTGTAACTGGTATTTCAAGCGCGAGTGCTAGTGGTGATGAGGTTACTGCTGTTACTGGACTTGGCACTCCTTCAACCGATACTTTTTTAAAGGGTGTTAAAGTTACGACACAACCAACCGTTACTTTAACTGCAAATGCACAGACTGATACTGGTAGAATTACTTATGTAGAAAGCCAGGGTACTGCAAGCACTACAAAGTTAAGTGCTAGTGTTAATTTAGGTACTGCTTCTACACAAAGTGCAGTTAAGTCAGTTACCCCAACTACAAAGAAATTAGCTACTACAACAGTTACTGGTGTGAGTGGAAGTACTACTCCTAGTGTAGTTCAAGGTAGAACCTCACAAACAACTGCAACAGGTGAAGCAACCGCAAGTACAACTAACACAGATTGGTTAAAAGGTGTAAGTGTTACTAATAAGGTGCTTACATTTGGTGCTGCTACACCAGCTACACAAACTACATATAGTGCTAATGCGCCAGGAACCATTACTGTTCCTACCGCTGCAAGTAGTGCTACAACAGTTGCAACTGGCGCGACAACAACAACTGGTAGTGGCGCAGATATTGTTACTGATGTAAGTGTTGGTGATACATTTAATGCTGTTACTGGATATGCAAGTCCTACTGCTACAATTGCTAGTGGTTCAACGGGTGATGTTACTGTTGCTACGGGTATTGGCGCTGCTACTACAAAGTATATGAGTGCAAGTGCAAGTGGTACAGCAGTTGGAGCCAATGGAACTGGTAGTGCAATTACAGGAATTACGCCTACTACTGATACTGTTCTTGGTAGTGGTAGTACAGTTACAGTTACACCAACAACTACTTATATTAAGGGCAGTGCATCGGGTGGTAATGTTGCTTGGAATAATAAAGATTCAGTTACGGTATTGAAGAGTACAACTGATGTTGACGTAACAAAAGGTTAATAGATAGATTTACAAGTTGTACGTATTCTGCGCGCGGCCGGTGATGTTTGTGCGTCATCGGCCGTTCTTGTACATACAAGGACGACCGCGCGCAGTATAAGTATGACGAATACGTACAAGGAGTGAAAAGGATATGGCTGATATTAGTCAAGTTAAATTACCGAATGGTGATACATATAATTTAGTCGATGAGACTAGTGGATTTATTACAGGAATTAATTCTACTATGGTAACAAATGCACTTGGATATACTCCATATAATGGAACTACAAATCCAAATGGATATTTAACTCTTGCGACCTTACCAATATATGATGGGACGGTGGAATAGATATGAGTACAACAGTAACATATAAAGGTAGTACTCTTGCTACCGTTAATAACAATACGAAAACGCTGAAGACAGCGGGTAAATATATGGAAGGGGATGTTGTATTGACTGATGTAAGTGGCGGAACCGCTGCTATTTCTGTAGTAGATACGACAGATTCACATGGTGGAACTATTCGAGAGATTACAGCTCTTGATATTTCTGATACAACAGCTGTTGCTTCGGACGTGGCGAGTGGAAAGTATTTTTATACTTCTGCTGGGGTCAAAACCGCCGGTACGGGAAGCGGTGGAAGTGGTGGTTCCGTAACGCAAGACCAAGATGGGTATATCGTACTGCCAAGTACGGGTGGTGGTAGCCCGAGTGTGAGCGGTCTTGTATATGAAACAGGAACGTGGACACCGAGTGAGGATGTTTATACGTACACAATTCCGTTTGCAAATGTACATACAGAAGCACCGTTTTATTACCTTGTGTCTGATGAAACAGGCACATACTCTGGTGTAACAGGAACGGCTTATCTTACGGTCTATTTCAATTACCATCAACTTTGGGGTGCAAGTTTTGACGTGAATGATAGTGGGACTTACAACTATGGAGACGTAAGACTGCGCTATAGGAGTTCAGCAACAGCGATATCAAATTCAAACTTTCCGCTGACGAAATCATACACAGACTCATCGAATACAAGCACATCTGACTCTCGCTATTATGCAACAGAAACAGGCATTTTGGCCTTCGGAAATGGTCGCTATTGGCGTTCTGGTCGTACCTACAAATGGATAGCGGTATGGGCGCCAACAACATAGGAGGATAGCATGAGATACTACAAAAACATCAAGGATGGCTACATAACCGCAATCGGCACAGGCGGCGGCGGTATAGAGATAACTGAAGCAGAACATGATGCTATTATGGCGGTCATTCAGCAGAAACCAGCGTGGGAGAACAACACGGATTATCATCTTAAGACCGACCTTACTTGGGAACCGTATGAGCGTATACCCGAAGAGCCATCTGACGAGATAGATGCTGAAGAAGCTCTCGAAATACTGACAGGGGGTGCGGAATGATAACGAGAACAAAGGTGAATACTTTGAGAAGTTTGATTGAAAAATCTGCAACTTCACTTGATGATGAAGATGCGCTTAAGGGCGCCGAGCTATTTCCAAAATGGGCAGAGAGCGAGGTGTATGAGATTGGTGATAGAGTGCGTTATGAGGATATATTGTACAAATGCCTTATAGCTCACACGTCACAGTCAGACTGGATACCGATAGATGCACCATCGTTGTGGGTAAGAGTGTTGATACCCGACCCTGAAGTCATACCCGAATGGGAACAGCCTGACAGCACAAATCCGTACATGAAGGGCGATAAGGTTAGACACATCGATAAGGTATGGGTGTCTGACATCGACTACAACGTATACGAACCGCCTACGATGTGGAGCGAGGTGATTTGATGGCATTAGATACATTAGAAATATTTGGTGTTGAATACACCAACGTGGCTGGCATAATCGCCACTAACAACAATAATGCTAATTCAACTTATATTCGTCCACAAGGAACAAAAACCATTAATAATAATGGAAGTAATATAGATGTAGCCAATTATGCAACATTGAATGTAAGTGTGACTAGTCCTACTCTTCATACGATACATTTAGAATTTTCAGATGAAACGGATACTGATATTAATGTGTATTATAATGATAGTTTTTTTGGAACTGCAATAACTGCATATGAGCCATCTACATGGACATATAATAATAAGACTGTCTATGTTGCACAATTGGATAATGTGACTTGGTATGATGTAACTCCTTCAACAGAGACTTGGGAGACTATTTATGATAGTAATTTAGACTTTTATTATGAAAGTAATGGCGATTATCCATATTGCTGGATAAGTGGTCTTGGAGATACATATCCAATAATTTTAGGTTCTGTATGGAGAGTTACGTATAATAATGTTCAATATAGACTTGTTTGTAATGTTGTTGACGCTGGCGCCGGCGTTATTGGAAATCCAAAATATTCTGGTGGAACTGATGATGGCTCAGATGTACCATTATGTTTTGTATCTCCATTTTATGGCGCATGGACGGGTGAAATTGATGTTCCTAATACAAATACAACTGTTCCAATGAAAATAGAAAAATTAGTTACATAATGAGGTGAGATATGTCAGAAATATTAACAATATTTGGAACTCAATATACTGGAGTTACCGGTATTAAAGCTACTAATAGTAGTAATCAAACCTTAACATATATAATACCACAAGGAAATATATCTATAACTAGTAATAGTAATAATATAGATGTAACTAATTATGCAACTGCGAGTGTTAGTGTTGGTAGCGGATTACCAACACAACATGCGGTTCATTTGGAATTTACTGATAATACAGATATAGATATTAGCGCATATTATAGCAACAGTTTAATTGGTACTATAATTACGGCTTATACACCAACAACTTATAATAATAAAACTGTTAATACAGCAGAATTAGATAGTGTTGAATGGTATGAAAGACCTAATGTAACTTGGGAAACCGTTTATGATGCAAATACACAGTTTGAAGCTGAGTCAGATGATTCATATGCATATATAACTTCTCTTTCAAATATTAGTATAACTGAAGGTTCTATGTGGCGTGTCACATGGGGCAATGAAACAAAAATACATACTGCTGTTTATGGAGAACCTTTTTCTGGTGAAAGTGCAAAATGGCATATAAATAGTATGACGGATGGAACAAATGGTATTTATGTCATAACACCATTTACTTCTTCGGCTTGGTTATTTATTGATTTTAATGATTTTTCACGACATACGAATTATGTAAAACTCGAACGAGGAATAACATCATAAGGAGGTGACTCATGGCAATAAGTAAAATCATATTAAACGGGGTCACCCAGATGGACTTAACTCAGGACACGGTAGCCACCAACAATCTTCTGCAAAGCTACACCGCGCATGGAGCTGATGGGTTGTCTATAACGGGTACAGCTACAGCTGGTATTGATATACCCGTGTTTACATTTCGATTTGATTCGAATTACAATATTCTGTCGGCAAGCTGTAACAAAACATTTGCTCAATGTTATGCACGAAAGACTGATGAGTATAGTAACGCCGCTCTTTATCAGGCAACATATGATGTTGACACCGACCCGTGGGCAGATGAACATTCGCTTGTTATAAGGAGCGCAAATAGCAATCAGATTGTGTATACACTTTTTTACGAAGCTTTTCCTGCGGTAGATATAACATATAGTAGTAATGGGCAAATTGATTATACAAGCTCATCATCAGCTAACTTAACACTTAATGTAACAAGTAATGGTGATTATTATCCAAGTAACGGTGTATACACAGAAGTTCATGTTTCAGTATCGAGCGGTTCACCAACAATTCAGTCGTTAAATATAACTCCAAGTGAAACTGCACAAACATTTAATGCATCTGGTGTAGATGGATATAAGCCAGTTACAGTTGATGCAATTAGTTCAACTTATATAGGTAGTGGAATTGCAAGGAAAAGCTCAACCGATTTAACTGCTTCAGGTGCTACCGTGACTGCTCCAGCAGGTTACTATGCGGAAGCCGCGTCTAAATCGGTCTCTTCCATGACACTTCCAACTGCCGCAGCTTCATCTGCTACGTCAGGTTATACTTCTAAAGCAACAATTGGACGTAGTACCGCGGCCCAGTATATAAATATACCACCTGGTTATAATAGTACTGGGGCATACTATGTAATCAGTGCAGTAGCCAATGGTTCAGCTACCGCGCCGGCATCAATCAGTGGCACGGCCGCGAGTATCAGTACAGGAACCAATACATTAACACTTACAAAGACAATTAGTGTGACACCGACAGTTAGTGCGGGATATGTGAGCAGTGGAACAGCTGGTAATAGTTCGGTTAGCTTAACCGCTTCTGTTACAACTAAGGCCGCAGCCACAATAACTCCTACAACTACAAATCAAACAATTGCAGCCGGCACATATCTCACTGGTACTCAAACAATTGCGGGAGATGCTGACTTAGTAGCTTCCAATATTGTAAGTGGCGTACAAATTTTCGGAGTTACTGGAAACGTTGTTCTTCAAAACTACTATACAGGCTCATCTGCTCCTTCTTCCTCAACAGGAAGTAATGGAGATTTATATCTTCAAACATAGGGGGTGGATTAAATGGCTTCAATTACATTAGTTGCTTCTGGTAATACTGGATTAACTGGTATGACAATATCTGGGTCATATCCTATAACAAATGCATATGATAGTAGTAGTGATACTTCAAGTTATGCAAGATATTCAATTAGTACATCTACAACTGGATATGTATATTTAACTTATGATACATCGGATATACCTCCAACCGCAACAATTCAAAGTGTTGCTGCTAAAGCGAGACTTCGTATTTCAAATACATCAAGAGTTACAAATAGAGTTTGTCAATTATATACAGGGACAACTGCAAAAGGTTCAAACACAGATTTTTCATCTACTTCTAGTGGCGGCGCCCTTATAAATCTTTCAACCGGAACGTCGTGGACTCGTTCAGAATTGAATGATTTAAGAATGAGAATTGGTGGTACTGGTTCTTCTTCTACATCAAGTAAATATATTTATATTTATGGTACTGAAATTACAATTACTTATACCGCAGAAAGTAGAACAGTTACCACAACTTTAAATGGTAATGGCACTATTGACCCAAGTGGTACACAAACGATGTACGATGGAGAAACCTATAATTTAATAATTGTTCCTACTGATGAAAATGCTAGTGTAACTGCTACTAATAATGGTTCAAATATTACTTTAACCGCACATACTGGTTCTGAAAGTATATCAGCTACTGCAGATTCTTTAACCACTGGTTTCTCTGGTGGCTCAAATATGGCATTTTATACATCATCATCATCTACTGGTCATAACTTTGACTATGCGATTGGTCACACCGCGGCGAGTCCTGGTTCAACCAGTTCTGGTTCTGGTTCATGGACATATGTAAAAGAAAATGGAAGTTCTACCAATAATACTGGATATGTAGATTTTTCGTTTGATTTTAGTTCAATACCACCTGGTTCTACTATTAATTCAGTAACTGTACAGTGTTATGGAGCAACAGAAAGCACTTCTGAATCAACAGCACATTCTGAAATTACCTTATATAGTGGGGCAACTTTAAAAAGTACATCGCAGAAATTTACAAGTACATCAAATAGTACAATTACAATTTCTTCTCCTGGTACTTGGACAAGAGATGAATTACAATCAGCAAAGTTACGATTTGTGGTAGGCTATTATGGTGGTCATATTTTTGGTATTACTTGGACAGTTAGTTATACTCCTCCAAAATATTATACATATAGTTATACAGTTAGTGGTGATGCTACAATTGCAGTAGTGATTGGTGGTGGTGGTTCACAACCAAAATTTTATATAAAAATTAATGGTACATGGACACAAGTTTCAAAAATATATAAAAAAGTAAATGGTAGTTGGGTTGAACAATCAAGTTCAACTTGGTCTACTTTATTCGATACAAATACAAATTATCGAAAGATGAATTAGTTGTCTGAATAAATGAAGACGACTCTAATAAAATCCACTTAATCTATGAGATTAAGTGGTTTTTTATTGACCAAAAGGAGAAATTGAAATGGAGCAAAGGGGAGATTTTATCGGTTTCAGTTTTGCAGGAATACATTCTTCAACTTTAAATATCATTCGTACAAGCGATGGTGATAGATTTGATGAGAACTTAATTCCTGATGTTAAAGATATAACTGCTGAAATTCCTGGCATGGATGGGGAATATTATTTTGGCAGTACATATGGAAATCGTACTTTTGATATATCAATTGCTTACGACCATATGACAGAAAGTGATATTAGAAGATTAAGACAAGTCTTTGGACGCAAACAAATTGGAGAACTAATTTTTGATGAGCGTCCTTATAAAAAATATATGGTAAAAATTGAAAGCCCAATTGAACTATCTTATGTCTGTTTCGATGAGCCAAAGAAAGAGCTTGTTGATTTTAACGGAATTTATGGTGAGACGCAGGTGCCGCGCGCGGTCACAGGAAAGCAGCGTGTGTATAAGGGCGAGGGAAAAATTTCTTTTATAGCATATTTTCCTTTTGCTAAGTCTTGCTTTAAAGTTCTTGATACAGATGAATTAAAAGATAGTAGTTGGGCCGTTTCGAGTGGAATTTTAACAAGTGAAGCTTATGCGAATATAGATACATATAATACTCAAGATGGTACTATTAATATATATAATGCTGGTGATGTTCCGACCGGATTTAGACTATATGTACCTGGAACAGCAAATGAAAATCCATCTAGTGTAACAATTGATAATTTTTCGTTGTCATATACACCGGCCGCGGGAAGTACGAGTACATCTGCATTAGTAGTGAATTCAATGGAATTAAAAGATAATGATATTGGAATATTAATTGACACTAATGTTGGTTTAATCGTTGGTGTTCAGTCAATTGGCTATAATCAAGACATGAATAGACAGATTGTAACTTCTGGAAACCTATATAATGAATATATAAATAGTGGTTATTTCTTTAAGTTACAGCCAAATCTATTAATTGATAATGCCACTTTACAAATTACTGGAGGAAAAGAAGGTATAGAAATCTTTTATGACTATCTATACTTCTAGGAGGTTTAAATGAGTGGACTATTAATAAAACCATATGAAATTTCTGTCTGGGAAGATAGACTCACTCAAATTGCAGGCTCTGACCCAGTAGAATATAAATTTGAGGAAAAGAAATTAGCAATTATTGGTTCAAATACAATGGATAGTCCAAATAAAGTATATGAACCAGTATTTAATAAAAAATCTAATGGTGAAAAAAGTTTAACTTTCTCATTAAAATACAAATATTTTGACCCATATAGTGGTAATGAGGAAGTTATCAATCCTTTTGCACCATTACTTATAAATGAGCGTAAAATTAAACTTAAATATGATGACCAGTGGTATGAATTTATAATTAAAGAGCATACAGAGTCAAGTGATGGTTTAATTTGGACTTATACTTGTACAGATGCTTTTGTTCTTGAGCTTTCAAAAAATGGCTATGATTTAACTTTTGACTCTGAATTAAACAATAATCAAGGTACTGCTAGAGAACTTGCGGCGAAAGTATTAGAAGGAACCGATTGGAAACTGGGCGGTGCAGAAATCGAAAAACAAAAGATAGCAGAGCCTATTTATAGAGCTACTTTGTCTAGCGTGTCAGGAATTACAATTGTTAATGCGAGTGGTAATGAAGAGTCGGTTCCTACAGCTGGGTCAAGTATATATGTATTTTATAGCCATGTGGCCAATAAGAATGGAAAATTTGTACAATTTATTGCGCGCCATGACAATGAGCCATATGTAGTTGACGACAATAATGTCATAATGGCTACTAATTTTAGAATTACTACTGATTTAACATATGATGAAACCAATAGGGTATTTAAGAATGGTAATGTTAATATTATAAGTCTTGGAGAAATAGAAACTCAATATCAAGCTTACAGATTAACCTACAATATACTCACCACATATGACCCAGTAATGAAGCGCACCGTAGAAAAGTATAAATATGGTGGACATGAAATTTATTCTTATAAAGATAATACATATGTAACTTCAAATGTAATTACAAATTATTTTACTAATGGAGATAATTTTAATGCATTTGAAGATGGGTCAGTACAAGGGTGGGACCCATATGTTGCGCGTAGCTCTGGCGCTAGTGCAATTCAGCCTTTAGAACTTGTTACTAGACCCGTTTTAAGTAGTGATGAAAATTTAATTGCTCTTGAATCTATTTCTGGAGTTGAAGGATTTTTAAAAGTTAAATTTCCTGGTTTAGGTTCTGGTGACCCTAGTAATAGTTCTAATTATTTAAAAAATGCAATTTATAATAGCGGTTTTAAAGATAATATTTCATCCATAGGTTCAATTGCTAAAGGACAAGAATTCGTTTTACGCTATCGCGCGGGCGCGGGACCTAATCTTCAAAGTTTATATAATGCATATGACCTGCGCGCGGTTGTAGCTAGATATACAGAGGCAACCTCTGGTGATTATTCTATTAAGACTATTGACCCTAATAATATTATTTTATTATTTAATGGTGATAACAATAATAGACATCAACGAAATAATATCATTAATACTGGTATTATGACTCTTTATGAGAATTCTACTAATGGCAAAAGTTATATAATTGATGGAGTAGTACAAACTCCTTCAAGTAAATATATATACATAGATAAAAATAATAATAAAACATATGTGTGGAGCCTTTGGGAAGAAGTATATATTGATGTAACTTCTCCAGAAAAGTTTGATGAAAAAGTTTTACCATATTATTATTGGACCGCCACAGCAAACAAATCCGTTTCTAATAAGGTTTTAACTGACCCAAGCACAAAAATTGGATTATTTGTTTATGCAGTTGGAAGACCAGTAGGACAATCATCTACATCAACATTAAACAATCCATATTATATTAATGATATTCAACTATTTCCACTAGTGCGCGATGCTAATAATAACATTGTTACCATAGGAAATGCTCCAGAAGCTACAACTCATACGCGAACTTATTACTATGAAAAACCGGACCCAAGTAAAGAAGAAGCGGATGTAGAATTATACACAACATTAGATGCTTTAAGAGAGGCTAAAAATTGGGGGAGTCTTCCAGTTCCTGTATATAATGAAGATTCTGAAAAGATTTTATCAATTAGTGAATCAAAATCTAATTGTTTTAGTATACTACAAACAATTAGTGAGACTTTTGAATGTTGGGTTGAATTACAAGTTGAGCATGATAGCAACGGTGCAATTATATTCGATGGTGACTCGCCGCGGAAATACGTATATTTAAAACAATATGCTGGTAAAAATAATTATGCTGGCTTTAAATATGGAATTAACTTAGATACAATCGAACGAACAGTTAATTCAGATGAAATAGTAACAAAATTAATTGTTAATCAGACTCAAAATGATTGTGTTCCAGAAGGATACGTTTCAATTCAAAATGCCCCTTCTAACCCAAGTAAAGAATCATACATTTTGAATTTTGATTACTACTTAAAGCAAGGACTAATTCCAGATAGAGAAAATTATCAAAAAGATTTAAATGCTTTTTATGAGGATGTCCGAGAAAGAAATGAAGAAATTTCTGGATTACAAAAGCAACGTAATGAACTAGAAGCAGCAGTGACTGAACTCGGTAGTAAAAGAAATGTATATGCAGAGTTAATTAATGCTGCTAATAAGAGTAGAAACGAAGCATTAAAAGATTTTGAATCATTAACAGGTCAAACCTATACCAATTATCGTAATAGTCATCCTTATTTAGAGGATAAATATACAGATGAAGATACTGTATTAGATACGCTTGGTACTATATATAGTAGTTCTTCAGTGATTAATAACTATAGTGGATTATTATCTACGATAGAGAGTGAGTATGTAGCAACAAGAGAAAAGTTAAAAGGCTCAGAAAGTTTCAGGCTTACTATTTATACAGATAGAGACTCGCATAATAATCGTCATGTTATAATACGAATGAGTGACTATCTCGTTGGAACGCAGCTTCAAATAAATGAAGAAGATGAGGAAAGAGAAGAGGATAGAATTACAACTATAACCATAGGTGAAAATGAGAAAGATTTTGATATAGAAACTGGTGCAACATTTTTAGAAATTACTTCAGTGCCTGAGCATTATGAAGTTAAACATAAAGAAGAAACAGAATCTCTTCCAGTACGTATAGATATAAAAGATAATGAAATCATTACTTATAGAATTGTTTCTACTACTGGAAAAACTGGCGTCATTGATGAAATAGAAGCCAAAATTGAAGAAAAGAAAGAATATGTTAACAACTTCAATAATAAATATTCTCGTTTCATTCAAGAAGGAACTTGGGAATCTTCTGACTATATAGATTCAGAACTATACTATCTCGATGCATTACAAGTTAGTAATACTTCCGCCCATCCTGCTGTGTCCTATTCAATCAATGTAGTTGAAATAAGTCAATTAGAAGGATTTGAATGGTATACATTCGATGCTGGTGACAAAACATATATTGAAGATATAGAGTTCTTTGGTTGGGCGAATAAAAATGGTGTTCTAACACCGGCGCGCGAAGAAGTAATTGTAGCTGAGGTCGAGTGGCATCTTGATGAGCCTGACCAGAATACAATAACAGTTCAAAACTATAAAACTCAGTTTGAAGATTTTTTCCAGCGCGTTGGCGCGGCCGTTCAAACTGTTCAATATAATGAAGCAACCTATGCAAAAATTGATTCAATTATCAATCCAGATGGAACAATTAATCAAAATGTATTAATTAGTTCTCTTAATCGTTTAAATGGTCAAGAATATAATTTGACAAGTGATGGTTCTGTAAAGGTTATAGGTGACGCCATAATAATTACAGACCTTACCAACCCATTAAATAATGTTAAGGTTAATAGTTTAGGATTAAGTATTTCTTCAGATGGGGGAAACAGTTGGCGTACAGTTATTGATGGGCAAGGCATTGATATAGGCGCGGTACGAACAGGTAAACTCAATACTGATTTGGTTATAATTGGAAGTGATGAGAATCCGAATTTTAGATGGGACAGGTCTGGTATTAGTGCTTATAAAACTAATCCTACTACAGAGGCAACTGAATTAAATACCTATGTTCGTTATGACCAGTACGGATTATATGGAATTAAGAACAATACTTCTTTTAAAGCACAAAGTGTTGAAGACGTAAAAGATAAAGCGCATTTCGCTGTTACATGGGATGGGTTCTTTATTAAAAATTCATATGAAGATGGCGGTCGTGTGAGCATTACTTCTGATAATGATTTTCAAGTTATTGATGGAAGTGATACAGAAAGAATTAAAATTGGTTCACTTGGTATTGACCAAATAACTGGTGACCGCATATATGGAATTAGTATTAAAGACAAAAATGGTAATTCTGTTTTAAGTACTAATAATGATGGTGATTTAACTATTAGTGGCACTATTTATGCAAATGCTGGTGAAATTGGTGGCATGAGCGTAGACAATGATAAAATGACTATGAGATATATAGTCTTTGAACCAGAAGATGGTATCTATTCTACCTATCCAAATTTACCAGACCAAGTCGTTGATAGTTCTATAAGCGCTCGACCATTTTGGATTTCTGATACTGATGGTAGCGCAGTATTTAATAATGTTACTGTAAGAGGTTCAATTAAAACGAGCGTATTTGAATATGAAGAAATTCAGGCTGTAGGCGGAGCTTTTTTATTTAGACCTTCAAGCTCCATTCGCTCAGTAGTGCGCGATGGTAATGATTTGATTTTTACAGTAGAAAAATTAGGTTTATTTAAAGAAGGTTCGTGGTTAAAAGTTAGTAATTATTCTAGTGAAACTGCGGGTGATACAGTAGAACCAGATGAATTAAATGGGTTTGGCTTAACTTATATTTATCCAATACCGGTTGGAGGAATTAATGAACGTCAAATTAGACTTACTGGTGCGGCCGCGATAATAGACAATAATGTAACTACTTTAAATGATTTGTGCGGCGGTTCATTGATAGATATGGGTAATCAAGCCGGCACTAAGAACTATGGTATAGGAATTAATAGTTCTGATGGTTTTATAAATTTACCACCGCGCGCGATAAGTTTATTTGAAACTGTTATTTATCCAAATCAAAACCCAAAGGTTTCATATATATATAGAAGTATACTTGGTACTTTACCAGATGAAAGAACAAATAATTTAAGTGTAAATAGTAGTATCTATTCTAATATGAGAGGTACTCAAGGTATTTATACTGATAATATGTATATTGGTGATTCAAGTAAATATATAGCTTTTTATGAAGACGGAAGTGGTAATAAGCAATTAGTAATTAAAGCTAATCGACTTGTCTTTGCAATAACAGACCCTGAAACACATGAACCTACAGGAGAATGGGGCGATGTTAGTGAAATTGGAGCTGATTTAAAAGACGGGGAAAATGCTATTGATGTTCGAATTGACTCAAATTTGGGTAATTTTATCTTAAGTACAGATACTACTATTACTTTAACTTGTACTGTATATAGCGGTACACAAGATGTAACTAGTCAAGTAATAACTTTTACTTGGACAAAAAAGAATCAAGATGGAACCATTGATGCAAATTGGATACCAACTTTAGCCTCTATGGATGGACGCTCAATACTTGTAGATGCTTCAGATATTCAGGCAAAAGCAATTTTTATTTGTACAGTGGAATTTTAGGAGGAAAAGAAATGGCAACAACAAGCTATGGTTCTATAACTATTGTTGATGTAACAGATATAGGAGAATTTAGTTTATATCCAACTTGTGATTTGCCTTTATCGGTTGTATATTCACCAGATGATAATGAGTATACTCCAGACTGGGGCAGGCAAGAAAATAACGTATATGTAAATGCTTTACATTTAACACCAGTTGTATATTATGCTGGTAACGCTTTATCACTTAATGCAAGTGGATTAAGTATTACTTGGACTAGAAAAGTTGATACTGGCGCAGCAGGAGCAATTTCTTCTTCTAGAGGAGAAACTGTTAGTAATGGAGTATTAACTGTTAATCAAAATCAGTTTGATACAAATATGGCTATGTTAACCTATATTTGCTCTGCTACTTATTTAGAGCCAGACACTCAAAGACCTTTAACGGCTCAAGGACAAATTACTTTTAGCTTAGTTAAACAAGCGGCGACTTTAAAGAGATGTAGTATTATTGGAGAAAGTGCATTTAAATATGCTTCTAATCAGACAAGTTTTACTCCAGCATCTATTACCCTGACAGCTTTAATCAGTGGTGCGGATTTAACTAATGGTAATTGGCAATATAAAAATTCAAGTGGCAACTGGGTTAATTTTAGTACAAGTACTGATAATCCAACTATTAATAGTACTACTATTGTTATTAAACCGAGTATTAGTGGATTATTTAATGATAGAATTGCTACTATTAGAAAGTTATGTTCTGATTATGTAGATGAAAATAGTCCTGGGACTTACGACATTCATACAATTGTACAATTATATGATGGCGCATCTGCCGATGCGACAACTGCAGCGATTTTAGACAATGAAGACCAGATGATTCCTTGTGACTCAAGTAATAATCCAACCATTGATTTAAGTAATGTATATACAACTTTTAGTATTTTAGAAGAAGGTAGCTTAGCTTCTGGTTGGACTTATGTTACTCCTACCACAAGTCCAGCAAATACTATTACGGGTAACTGGAATTCATCTACTCGTACTTGGACATTATCTACTTGGACTGGAAGTAGTGACGTAGCTAGTGTTACTTTTAGGGCTACAAAAACAGGTAAAAATGATTTAGTTAAATATTTGCAGTTAACTAAAATTAGAACTGGTCAAGACGGTACTTCACCAGAATATTATGAATTAATATGTTCTGCAGTAGCGACCAATAGAACAACTCCTGGCAATGTATATTCACCAAGTACTTTATCGTTTAGTGCAAATAGAATAGTTGGTTCAACCAAAACTCCTTATCAAGGATATATTGCAATTTATGAGAATAGTACTACTGGAACAAATCGCGGCGGTGCGATGACTGATGCAAGTACTCCTGTTACATATACTCCAAGTGGAAGTACTTTAAGTTATTTAACTGTTTATTTGTATCAAACTGGTGGTGGTGGTGACATATTAGATAGACAGACAGTGGTTGTTACTTCTGATGGTGCACAAGGTGAACAAGGTGAGGGTGCTTTAAATGTTGTTCTTGGTAATGTGCATGAGGGAATCTCTTGTACAAGTGGTGGAACAACAAAAGCACAAACAACAGTAACAATTCCTTTTACTGGTTATAAAGGTACCACTCGTCAAGCTTGTTCTATTACTTCAGCGAATATTACTGGAAGGCCAACGGGATGCACTGTAGGAACTATTACAAATGATAATGGAACAACTTCTGGTTCAATTCAATTAGTGTTTGCTAATAATTCTACATTGGGTGGAAGCAATGGTGGTGAAATTACTTTAACATTTACTATAGATGGTACTTCTGTGCCAATGAAATTTTCATGGTCTAAGAATTTTGCAGGAACAGATGCAGACCCTGTAATTACTTTCCAATGTTATGGTAAAAATGGAGATGTAATTTATAATAATTCAAATACAGTTATTTTAACATCTCAATTATTAGAAGGGGCCACTGAAAAGACTGCTACATCATATACATGGACACAATGGGGTGGAACTAATTACACCATTTCAAGAGGTACAACTAAAGAATTAACTATAGACCCAAGTTG